>Ga0105359_10001842_pt1 | contig 17792 bp, 14 predicted proteins | sample GOMGulsemesocosm_6_FD_83659 | JGI IMG/M metagenome (GOLD analysis project Ga0105359, IMG submission 83659) | Methane-oxidizing microbial communities from mesocosms in the Gulf of Mexico - GOM8C Gulf of Mexico | ecosystem: Environmental > Aquatic > Marine > Cold seeps | place: Gulf of Mexico...
CAAAATGATGTCGAGAAACGGTTTCAATTTTTTGATACTGGCTCCACAAGGTTGAAAAAATAATCATGCCGGAGAGCAAAGTAAAAATGGCTAATAGCTGATTATAATTCGAAATTTTCATTACTTAGCTCACTGGTTTTTAAGTATTTTTATATCGTCAGCTTTTATTCTAGCTGATTCAGCTCTCGCCACCATAGTAATTCAGTAATTAATAACGTTTTCAACGCACACCTGAGCACTACATTGGCTAACTCAGGCGCTTGCTTCGCTTTATCTAGCAATAAAGCATTGGCCGTTATGCCATTACTGCTTAACAGTTTTTTCAACGACTGATAGTTTTTGCCGATAAACGCCTGCTTAAAGTCACGACTATCAAGCAGTGCTTTTTTAGGACTTCGACAACGTTGAAAGGCAAAGTCTTTAATCACTAAATTTTTGTCGAGTGCCCAAACAATTTCAACTAAGCCCCATTTACTTTGCTCAGAGCGGACATGCACATAACCTAAAACGTCTTGATTATTCATGGCAACGTATAAGGTATGCTTGCCCAGTTCACTAAAATGTAAGTCATTATTAGGCAACGCTTGTTTTACTCGTGATCGGGTACTTTCATCAATGTCTTTAACAATAGATAATTGATTAGTTTTTTGTGGAAATAGCTGCTTTATTTGCGCAACCGGATCACGTAGTGAACAATAAGCTATCGCACTAACATCGGGCGCCACTACCAGTAACAATACTATTATAATAAGTGATTTCATATTAGAACCTATATCTTAATTGCGCCCTAACCAAGTGTTGCTTTTTACCTGACTCAGGCGTGATAAGTTGTTTACGACTAGACATACTTAGCTCTAGCTGCCCATTAAACTGATAACTCAAACCGATATTAACCAATTGATTATTTTTTTTGTCACCCGAGCGGTTGGTGACAATATATTGGGTGTATAATTTCAGCTGTTCATCCACTGAGCGTTTATTGACTTCCAGCAAGTAATATTGCTCATTGCGCCATTGCTGCTGCTTTGTGTCTTTACCTAGTGCCGCTTCACCTAACAGCCCCCAAGTATGCCAATAGTACTGCCAATCAATCGCCACTCTTTTGCGCTTAACCCCATCCATTTCTGCATGGTATAAAGAAACACCAAAGACAAAATCGTGGTAACTTAAGCTGCCAACTCGGCCGGTTACCGCATAAGAGCCATTGATAGATTTAGGCTCATCTTTGCCCCCTAAGGTATAACTGACACTGTATTGAAATGTATCGAGTACATCATTAAGTCCAATCCCCCAATCTACCTTAGCGCCCAAATTTTTACCGTGATTGTAATCGAGCAAACGGCCATTAGTATCAAGGTTGTTTTCTAAACCAAAGGGTAAGGTAAAATGCCCTAGCCTAATGTTGGGCATGCCTGCAGGCCCCGCGGTGTAATTCACATGGGCTTCTCGAACCACCAAGGTGCTGTCATCTTTATCATCAAACATCCACGGAAATGGGGTTTGGTTGGACAGTTTAGTGAAATATAACTGCCCGACCATATAGCCAATATCACCACTTTTTGAGGTAAACACCTTATGGGTATCTAACCCTAGCGCGAAAATACGGCTGGTATTGTCACTGGCAATATTGTTATTAATACGAGCACTGCCATCAATGCTCCAGCGAAAGTTCTCTATCGGCTCGGCATAACTTGCTAGCGAACAAACTAGCCCGAGCGATAAAGATAACAATACTAGTGAATATTCATTAAAGCATCGCTGTACATATGGCTGTAAACATTTAAAGATACCCATTACCATTTCCCTCCTAATGTAGTCACCGTTGTTACTAATGAACGCCTAAGCGATTGAGTACGATGTTGCCGGTCCGTATCGACTCTCTCAGTGATGATTCCGCATTACCTACTAGGTCATCACACAAAGTATCTTCTAGGTTGCCAATACCGATAAATGTCCGTAAAAAATCGGTATTATGCTCAAGCTGCTTAGCAAGGTGCTTGGCAAGCAAGGTCGCATCTGTGGCATCGGTTTCGGTAAGTAACACTGCAAAGGTTTTGGCGTCCCAATTAATCACCTTGTCGGAGGTTCTGCGCATTAATAGCTGCACCAAATACTGCTGAATGCTGTCATCAGAGATAGCTTTATTACTGGGAGTAATTCTTAACATCATAAAACTTAACGGGTGCTGATAACGCTGAGCTCTGGCTATTTCAAAGCCGATGCAAGTGTCAATGAAGCACTGCTTTGATAATAAGCCATGAAAATCAATCATCGGTTGACTGGCATTGGAGCTCGCTTGAAACAAGCCGCGTTCAATACGAATTAACAGCGTTTTAATATCAAAAGGTTTGATCACATAATCGTCGGCGCCGGAGAGTAACCCTTCACTTTCTTCGGTAATTTCACAGGTTAATATAATAATTTTGGTGGCGGCAAATTTACTGTCTTGTCGTAAGAGTCGGCAGGCCTTTAAACCATTCATAATCGGCATGCGAATATCCATCAAGATCAAATCTGGCTGGGTGCTATTGGCGAGCTCTATCGCTTCTTGACCATTGCTAGCTTCGGTAATCGACACGATGATATCTTGTCGATTAAATTTTTGTCGTATCCCTCTAATGAGCGCGTGTCTTACCCCCACTTCGTCATCAACTATGAGCACTTTCTTTTCTGCTGGCATGTACTTCTCCTTACCGTGCTTAAGCAAACTACTGGCTTAATATCAGGCACCTATCACTAGGTCTATATCAGCTAACTTGCAACGGCTATGCCAGCGACTAAAAACAACAGCCAAGTCATTGTTATACAATTAAAAAATAAATAACCCCTTAGGGTATTCACGGTAAAAAAACAGGTGTGAATCAGGTTGCAAAATAAGAATATTTGCAAATTGCATTGCGGATAAGCGTGGTACTAAAGTAAGGGAAATATAAATGAGTTTACATAGCTGTATTCATCGATCATGACCGAGTAATGACCGAGAAATGACCGAGTAATTGGTATTACTGATAATAATCGACATAGTTATCGACAGAGTAATCGACAGAGTTATCGACAGAGTTATCGACATAGTAACCGTACCAAGGCAGATAAAAATTAGTCGAAAAAATAGCTAGATTTATGATTTCAACTATATTTATTGATACCTACCGATTATTAACAAGTTGAAACAATGCTCAGAATAATTACGTTGTCAGCGTTACTGCTCGCTGCTACTTTTCAGGTTAACGCGACCGTTAACAATACCAGTGGCGGCTTTATTGATATAAACCTCTATCCGTATTTATCGGATGTTGATTCAGACAACACTGTTACCATCAATATGCTGGCTAAGTTTACGCCGCAACTTTCCTATTTTTCGTTAACCAATTTTGGTAACTCGGCTGGTGAAGGCGCCTTAGGCGATCTCAACACCTTTTACAGCGAACACAACCTGCGCTGGAAATTTTCCGAGCAGTTGCCGTTAGATTTAACCTTACAAATGAACTTTCGTACCGGTAATGATAATGATCGTCATCGTTTAGGCTTCAGATGGCGTATTGACGATACCGTCTTTTTCAAAGAAGTGTTTGATGCGATCAATTTAAGTTGGTCCATTAACTTTCATGTAAAGCAATTTGATAGTGTACCAGAGAACATTTGGCAAATGGAGCATGTCTTTCGCATGACCCTACCGACATTAAGTAAACGTTTATACATTGCTGGTTTTATCGATCATACGTTCAATCAAAACTTAACGGATAACATGCCCAGTAGTCCGATAGTAGGTGAAGTACAATTGGGTTATCGGCTCATTGAAAACTTGTTCATCGTTGTTGAACATCGAATAAACCAATACCGTCGCTCCGATGTCAATAACACCGCCCTCGGGCTTGAATACATGATTAAATGGTAGGTACTGATAATGAAAAATATTCTTCGCTTAAGGTTAGTAATAGCTTCACTGTTAATGCTCTTTACGTTGGAGAGTGTTGCTAGTGACCATGCAGCAAGTAACTATACCATTGGCTTAGCGGTTTGGTCAGGCTACCCAGAGTGCGTGCAAGGCTTTAAAGATGCCCTCGCCAATAAGGGGCTTAATGCCGGTAAAAATCTGACCTATCTTCAAGGTGAAGTCGGTGCAAATAAGTCTCTGCAAGCCCAAGTAGCACAACAGTTTAGCGCTAAAAATGTTGATTTAGTTTTTTCGCTGACCACCCCTGGCACCACGATAATGAAAAACATCATGGCAGACACTACCCCAATTGTGTTTTCAATCGTCACTTATCCCGCTGATTCAGGACTGATTGAATCGTTTGAATATTCAGGTAATAACCTCGTAGGAACCAGTAACTATGTGCCCTTATCCCATTCAATTAAATTGCTATTAGCCGTACGGCCTGAAACTAAAACGGTAGCAATTTTTCATCGTGAAGGCGAGCCTAATTCAAAAATTCAAACGGCGAATTTGTATCGATTTTTTAAGAAGAAAAAAATTAAGGTGATTGACGTTGAAGCGAACAGCATTCTTGATTTAACCAGCAAGGCTCTAGCGCTAGTATCACAAGCCGATGCCTTTATCACCACCACTGACACCTTAATGCAAAGTGGTGGCGAACAAGCATTGATCAAGCTATCGCTAGCACACAAAATTCCAATCCTAAGCTCTAACAAAAAAGGCATTGAGCAAGGCTCAACCTTTGGCGTTGTTGCTGATTTCTATCAGCTAGGCAACATCGCAGGTAATATGGCCGCCAATATTTTGTTAAATAAGGTATTACCCGAAGCGCTACAGTCTAAATTACAGCAACCACCTACCTATCTATTTAATAAACACAGCATGCAACAGTTAGGCATTACTGTACCTGCGCACGTAGATTTTACTATTCAATGGACCCAATGAGTGCACAATACCGATGAAGTTAATCCCTAAAGTTATCAGCCTTTGTGTCTTAGTTGCCCTGATTGTGGTCGGCAGTTTAGGATACTTTGTCTATTTATCGATTAAAGCCGACCGCATAAAAACCATTGAACAAGGTATGAATAGTGATGTGGCTTTAATCGTTTCTCAACTTGATCAAGATCAAAAAAAGTTCGCCGAGATCAGCCAAATTATTGCCCGCAATCGGCAAGTAAAAAAAGCACTCAGCTTATTTGAGAATAGAGGGATCAGCCAAGAATTAAATGATTTAATTGAAGTATACCCTTTTATTAATTATATCTTAGTGGCGGAATTAGACGGGACGGTATTTTCCAGTAGCACCCGTGATGGCAACAAGCTAAAAGTTAACGGGGAAGAATTACTACTAAAAAATGTTAAGCAGCACCCTCTATATATTATCCCCAAGAACAACAAAGTTAGTGTCAGTACTATAGGGAAAGATCACTACTTATCAATTATCGGCATTGCGAATGACAGGAACAATGCTATTACTCAGTGGTACACGGTAAATATTATTAAACGTGGACAAATAATTGGTGAATTAATTATTAGCATTGATTGGCGACTAACCGTAAATCAGCAGCTAGATCAGGCAATTAATAAATTATCGACCTCGAAAACCTCTATTGTAGCGGCATTGATAAATGCTAATGACAATAAAATCGTTATCGCCCGTTATCGCGATAATCCCCCTAAGGCTAGCAGCCATGTTGAAAATTTTTGGTTCCAGCTTAATAATGACGAACTCTCTGCTAATAAACTATTCAGCGTTGGCGCTAGCCAGTTTACTACCGTACTGCTCTATAATCGTCATATAGAAATGCACGTTATTCAAACCCTTAGTATGCAAATTCTCGGCGGAACAATCACCTGTATATTACTGATGATTTTTTTACTTTATCTGTTATTGGGCAAAGCGTTATTAGAGAGGTTAAACAAACTGCACCGTTTTACCAATACCATTGCTGACGGTAAATTAGAGCACCACTTAACGGATCTTGGCAGTGATGAAGTGGGTGATTTAGGTCGCAACTTTAATAATATGGTTAAAGCGCTAAACCAAAATATGACCTCGATAGATAAGCTACATCAAGAATCAGAGCTAAGGAGAATAGCGTTAGATGATTTAGAAGAAAAAAGTCGCGAATTAGCATTCGTGATCGATAGTACCGCTTCCGGTATTTGGGATTGGAAAATAGCAACCAAGACCATAGTGGTTAATGAACGTTGGGCAGAAATTGCTGGTTACACCTTAGCGGAATTACCCAATATTACCCCTGATGACTTAGCAGACTATTATTACCCCGAAGATATAGTTCATTTGCAAAAAAACTTAAGTGAACACCTACACGGTAAAACCTCTCGCTATAGCTGCGAATCAAGGATGAAACATAAACAGGGGCATTGGGTGTGGGTATTTGATTCCGGCAAAGTGGTGGAATGGGATGAAACTGGAAAACCGAGCCGGATGATCGGTACTCATCAAGATATTACTGTCCGTAAAAATAATGAAACCATGTTAATGAAAGCAACCAGACAAGCAGAGCAAGCGGCGGTGGCCAAAAGTGAATTTTTAGCCAGTATGAGCCATGAAATACGTACGCCGATGAATGGCGTGTTAGGTATGCTTGGATTATTAGTTGATAGCGAGCTCAATGAGGAGCAGCAACATCGACTCAATATTGCTATGGGCAGTGCTAAATCATTATTAAATTTAATTAATGATATTTTAGATTTTTCCAAAATAGACGCCGGTAAAATTGAATTAGAAAATATAGATTTTAATCTACGTAATATGCTCGGTGAAATATCTGAAGCGATGGGGCTACAACTGCAAGTAAAAAACCTAGAATTAATTCTTGATGTTACCAAAGTTGAGCAGTCGATGGTTAAAGGGGATCCTAGCCGGTTACGGCAAATAATCAGCAATATTATCAGTAATGCCACTAAATTCACTAGCCAAGGAGAAGTGGTTATTCAAGCAGATTTACAACGACAAAATGAGAAGGAGTGGCAATTTCATTGCCGTATATCTGACACCGGCATTGGTATTCCTGAAAATAAACTTTCAAGTTTATTCGACTCGTTTAGCCAAGTAGACTCATCAACCACTCGCAAATATGGTGGTACCGGGCTCGGGTTATCAATCGTCAAAAAACTCTGTAAGTTGATGGGCGGTGATATCAAGGTTACCAGTACGCTAGGGGAAGGTAGCTGCTTTCATTTTACGATTACTTTACAAACCAGTAACCAATCACAACAAGTATTACCTGAAGTAGACATTAGCCATTTATCGCTACTGATTGTTGATGACAACATCACTAACAATGCGGTATTGAAAAAACAATTAGAGCATTGGGGGGCGTCGGTTAACGCTGTCCATAGTGGCCAAGATGCGTTGCTATTATGTGAACAGGAATACACCAGCCAACAGCAAGCACCTTTTGATATTGCCTTTATTGAAATGCAAATGTCTGACATGGATGGCGCTAGTCTAGGTAAGCAGCTCAAAGCAAATAAAAATTTCGCGGCAATAAAACTAATTATGATGAGCCGTATGAGTCACCTAGGCGATGCTAGGCATTTTGCTGATTTAGGCTTTAATGGCTATTTTCCCAAGCCTGCGACCACCGCTGATCTGTTCGGCGCCTTAGCCGTTGTCGCTGATGATGGAGAAACGCTAGCAGCTGCCGAGCCACTGGTGACCAGTCATTATTTAAAAAACTTAGCGCCAATCGACCATGAACCGTTAAAAAAAGAAGCTTTAGCAAGTATTAAAGATACTAGAATATTATTAGTCGATGATAATCGTATTAATCAAATGGTGGCTCAAGGCATTCTCAACGAACATGGCTTCCATAATATTGAGATCGCTAACGATGGTGTTGAATGCTTGGCAACATTATCAGCGACAACGTCAGACGAATTGTACCAATTAATCTTAATGGATTGTCAAATGCCCGAATTAGATGGCTATAAAGCGACTCAGCAAATACGTGCCGGTAACGCCGACGTGTTAAATATTTCGATCCCCATCATTGCCATGACCGCTAATGCTATGGCTGATGATAAACAAAAATGTCTCGATGCCGGTATGAATGATTATATTGCTAAACCGATTGAACCCGAGATATTGATCGCCAAACTGGTCGATTGGCTTAGCGATCAACAACAAGCCGCGAGCTAACGCATTTTTCGTCAGCGCTTACATTTACAGCCAAATGTAGCACTCATCAAAGCCAACAGTAGTGATACCGGCATGTGGTAAGGCGTTAAGCTGATTAGCGGCAAGTGATAAATGTTTAGCTGATTGTCATGGTAACGACTAAACCCGGCTTAGCCGAAGATAAGGCGATAGTGCCATGATGAAGTTCAATAATGGCTTTCACAATAGGTAAGCCTAAGCCAAAACCTTCACCATGCCTACTGGTATCGACCCGATATAACCGCTGGAAAACGGCGTCATATTGCTCTTCGCTGATACCAGCGCCATTATCGGTGATGACAATGACTAAGCGATGCGCAGATTTTTGTAATGACAGTGATATATTGCCACCGCAGTGAGTATATTTAATGGCGTTTTCAATCACATTAAAAAAGGCTCTAAATAATAAATTACCTTCACCATTCACAATAAAATTTTCCATATCAATCATGGGATCAATGAAAAGTTCAAGTACTTGCTCTTTTGCTTCCGCCATAGGGAGCGCAAGATCAATCACATCTTCACACAAGGTCTGTAGATTAACATCGCCATACGATATTGTTTGTACGCCTTTTTCTAAACGTGACAGCTCTAACATGGCATTAAAGGTTTCAATAACGGTATCTAAATTATCAATGAGGTTCAGTCGCCATAACTCATCATCACTACCCTCAATGCTATGTGCAAGGCTATCTTCAACCGTTATTCGAATACGTGATAATGGCGTTCTCAAGTCGTGAGCAACATTATCGGTAACTTGCGCGATAGAATCGATCAAGCCATCAATTTCATCTAACATCTGATTAATTTGCAGTGCGATGGTGTCAAATTCATCGTTGCGGCTGCTTAAAGGTAACCGAGTTTTCAGCCGACCGGCTTTAACATCAGCGGTTAGCTGGCCTATTTGATTAACCCTATACAATACTCGGCGATTAAGCATGAAACCGCTAATTAAGGTGACTATTAACGCCAGTGTTAGGCCAATGGCGCTCGCAGAAAAAAACATCTCTTCTTGGGCTTGAGAGTTATCATCTAACAAACCAATCACTAAATTACCAAATTGAGTGTTAACTTGTCCGCCGAGTACAATCACCACCGAAGCCTCTCCAAGGTGATCAACAATTGCAATTGGAAAACGTTGTAAGGTTGGAAAATCAGAAAGCTTGGTAGGTTGAAAGGCGAGATTCCCTACCATGCCATGCTGAGTCGCTAACGCAATAACCAGTGAAGTACTGTTATTTATTCGCTGGCTTATTATTTGATGGAAGTCTTGCTCACTCATGCTTTGGCTCTGAGCTAAATCAATAAAGCCTTGTGCGGTGGTTTGGGTTTGCTGGTTCAATTGACGCTTTTGCTCGCCCAGAGTGAATTGATAAACCAAGGTCAGCATCCCAAGGCAAATTAGCAAGACTAAGGCAGTAAATATTAAAGTAAAGCGCCAAATAGTGGTACGGGTAAAGGCCTTAAAGCGTTCTAACCACATAACCAGCGCCTCGTACGGTATGAATTAATTGGGTTTGTTCATTTTCTTCCAGCTTTTTTCTTAATTTGGCAATGTGTACGTCTATCACGTTCGTTTTGGGATCGAAGTGATAATCCCACACCGACTCAAATAATAAAGTGCGCGACACCACTTGTCCTTGATGCTCAAGTAAATACCGTAGCAACTGAAATTCTTTGGGCTGGAGTTTGATTTCGTGCCCAGCGCGCGTGACTTTATGTCCGACCAAGTCCATCACTAAATCATCAATGGTTAGCTCGGTTATCAGGGTATGGCTGCCATCTGCTAAATTTTGTTGGCGTTGCACCAGAATATGGCTTCTTACTTGGAGCTCTTGAAAAGAAAATGGCTTGGCTAAGTAGTCATCACTGCCCGCCTTTAAACCTTTGATACGTTCGTCAACATGGCCAAGCGCACTTAAAATAATAACGGGCGTCGTAATGCCTGCGGCTCTCATTGCCGATAAAATGGCGAGACCATCCATTTTAGGTAACATTCGATCGAGAATAATCAAATCATAGTGATTACTGGTCGCAAAAAACAAGCCGTCTGGTCCGTTTTCGGCAGTATCAACAATATCGCCCAATTCATGAAAACCTTTTTTTATATAATTTCGGGTGGTTTCATCATCTTCTATAACGAGTAATTTCATTTATACTATCTAACGTTGCTATCGTTGAAAAACAGGGATTAATGTATTGCTATTCGCCTCGATTAGCCACTCTTTTTCACCTGCGGGGCTGAAAGACTCTATCTCAAAAAATAACACCCCTTGTTTTTGCTCTAATTCGACATCAACTAAAATAGCGTCTTGCGCAAGTTCTACAGAATTAATTGCTGATAATAAAGAATTTTTCGCTGCGGCAAGCTGATTAACTCTGGCGATATTTTTATTTTTTGATACCCAAGGCAGCCAAGAAAACCAAGAGAATAAACGGCTACGCTCTTCAGCAAGTACTTTGCCATCGGTTATCGATAATATAACTTTAATTTTTTCATCTGCATTCACATCAATTAACTTAACTTCATGAAAATACTGATCATCTTCTTCATCAAGTTCATATTGGTAGACAATACCGCTATAGAGCTGCTGCACTTTTTTAATACTGACTTGGGCGCTAACCCCTGATTTAGCGATGGTTGCTTTGGCGATGGCCAGCGACGCATCATCTGAGTCAGCCCAACTGTTACTTGCGCTAGCAATAGCCGTGATGAAGGTTAAGGCGAGCAAAGGTTTGATATAATTCATAGTTGTGTCCTCTAGTTTGTATATCACCAGTGTACCTTCATCAACGTTACGTCACGGTTGGCGATAGATTAACTATTGTTAATGATCGCCACCAGCTTATCATAAACGCCAGCACCCGCAGCGATAACGGGATTTCCCGCAAGTAAATAATTATCGCCCGCCAGAATGTTATTAGCCTTACCACCCGCTTCTTCAATTAATAAAGCACCTGCAGCACAATCCCAAATGTTCATATGGGGTTCAAAATACCCCAGTAACCGTCCCGCGGCAACATAAGCTAAGCTTAACGCGCCACTGCCACTGCGATGAAACATACCGTCGGCGGCAATCAAGCGTGTTAATGGCCCTAGCGTTTCTTGGGGTTTAACACGATTAGAGTAACCGATACTGACCAAACCATTCGCCACCCCTTCGGCGACAGAAGCTTTCATTGTCACGCCATTAAGGGTCGCACCTTTCCCTATGCTAGCCGCAAACATTTCATCCGCACAAGGGTCGTATACGACGCCAACCACTATTTTATCATTGACGATATAAGCAATAGAAATACACCAACTACGAATACCATTAGTAAAAGGCTGGGTACCGTCGATAGGATCTACCACCCAAATACCGCAACCCGTTTTTGCTTGATATGAATCAGAGCTTTCTTCACCAAAAAAATCATCTTCAGGATATGATTCAGCAATTTCAGCTCTAATTAAATTTTCGGTATTCACGTCGGCTTCGGTTGCCATGTCTTGCACTCCTTTACTGACAATAGTTAGCGTGTGTAAGTTAGAAAAATATCCTAAAGCAAGTTGTCCTGCTTTACGGGCAGTATTGCAGGCGAATTTTAAACGTTGTTCATAATGACTCATTGAATTTCCTTCATAAATATAATAGCTAAAACTGCGGGTTAAATTAGCGTTAAGCTAATATTGACCACTTAAAAATTAAAAATAGGGCTGTCGCATTGGCGATTGAGTACAAAGTGTTTGTGTGCTGCTGGGGTTTGAATATTAGCCTCAACTTCATTGATGGTGGGAAACTTATCTAATAACGCGATTGATACTTTTCTTAAGCGATTATCTTGGCCACAATCAATATGGTAGGCGGCTTGCCAATATTGCCCCTGTTTGTCTATATTGACTGACACCAGCTGACAGGTTTTTTCAGCTTCAACCACCAGCACCCGGCTGGTATCTTCTAAACTCACTAAATCAATAGCAGTGAGCGGCACTTGTACTGTGGTGGTCAATGATCCCGAGGCTTGATACTCGATATCAACGTGGCTGACATCAAGAGCATGCGTTTGATGAACATCTTTATGTGCATTACAAAAGCTATTTTCAATATTGTCTCCGCAGCCATACAGAAAACTCGTTAACACCAAAAAAATACCCGCTTGTTTATAAGCCATATCTACTCCAAATAATCATTAGTCGGCTGCCTTTATCTTCCAAAGAGAAGAGGCTAAAACAATAGATAATACCGACGCTCCCACCCAAAACAGGATCGGTTTATCATAGTTGTAAAAATAAATGTTAAAATGTTGTTCTTTGGCTGGAAAGGCGAAAATAATCTCACTGCTATAAATTAATTTGCCACTGATATAATCTTGCATGCCAGCGCCAAGGTAACTAAAGATACCTATAAAGCCCATCGCTGCACCGGCAACCTTTTTAGGCGCAATATCAATAGCAAATAATCCGCCTAATGAGGCTAGAATACCGCTTAAACCAAAGCCATAAACCACCAGAGCGATACCTAAAACCGTGGTATTAGGGGGACCATAAAAAATAACAAAAAGCGGAATAATTTCTAATAAACCAAAAATCAAGTTGGCTGGGGGCCGTCTGGCACTAAAAAACTTGTCAGAAACTAGCCCATAAACTAGACAACCTAAAATACCGGCAACGGTATTAAAAAAGATAAAGAGGTTGGCATCAAATAAGTCAAAACCTCGAATCTCCTGTAAATAGACATTACCCCAACTATTAATGGCATATCGAGTGACGTACATACTCGAACTCGCTAAAGCCAAGATCCATATCGACGGAATAGCCAGTACTCTTAATTGTGTTTTCCAAATAGATTCATCTTGATGGGCATTATCCACCTGACCATGCTCCCCCTTCCAATTCGCTATAGTGGGTAACCCAAGAGTTCTAGGTCGGTCGGGTAAATAGCGATATAAAAGGAAAGCGGCAAAGACACAGATCATTGCTGGCGCCCATAGGCCCCACTCCCAACTAAGTCCTAAGCCTTTAGGCGCGGCTGCAATTAACCACGCAATACCTAAATAGGTCAGCCCTTCACCAATAGAGTGGGCGGTACTCCAAATACCATAATATCGGCCACGCTCACTGTTGGTATACCAACTTGCCAAGGAAACCACGCTGGAAGGGGCGCCAAACCCTTGAAACCAACCATTAATTCCCCAGAGCAAGGCCGATAACCACGCCAAATGAGAAAAGCCCATGCCTAGGTTTGCCATCGCGGATAACAAGATACCGGCGGCAAAAAAGCGACCAACATTGGCGTGATCCGCCAAAAATCCATTGGTAAATTTACCTAAGGCATAGCCATAAAGTAGCGTCGAGCCTATCATGCCAACTTCTTCCGGGGTAAAAACGCCAGCATCCATTAACGGTTTTTTAACGACATTAAAGGCTAACCGACAGACATAACCCAAGCCATAACATAAGGTGATAACTAATATGACATTGCGCCGGTGATAGCGAAACTGTGCATCAACATAGTTACTATCCGGATTAATTGGCCGATCATTCCCTGACGAGAAAAAACCGAACAGCTTAGTCAATGCCGAACGATCGGTATACGTTGAGAAAAATCGATGGAGTACACTAATCATAACTAAATCCAATAATATTCGTTAGCAAACAGTGTATAGACCAGCCGCGTTAGTCATTAACACGGCTAATGTTCTACAGGGTAAATCACAGTTCAAATCAGCTTAATGGTTCGCCAGCGCAGAGCGCCTTTTATAGTGAAAAGTATGTGCCAATACCGGCTCACCTGAGCCACTATTAGGTGTGGTGTGTAAGGTGATCTCTGCTTGTTCATTGACTAATTGAATATGTGAGAATCCCCAAATCATCCCTTTTGCCCATAGTGTATTTAATTCAGGGTTCTTTTTTTGTTGGTATTGGTTAAATTGTTTATGTACTGAGCGTTGCTTAGCCGCCGCTCCTGACAATACTTCTAATAACGGTGGCTTGCTATGATTTTCGCCAAAAACAGCATCACATGAATCTTCATGTAATTCGAGCGAGTGCTCGTGTCCGGCAAAATATATATCGGCATAACGACAAAGTGACGGTAGAATTAAGCCTCGCAAAGCACGCGCTTGTTCAAATTTACTGCCGCCTACCGACCAAATAGGATGATGACCAATGACAAACTTCCAAGTAGCGGTCGAATTTTTTAGCTGCTCATCAAGCCAGGCAACCATGTTCTTTTCTGCTTCGGTTTGCGATTTAGTGTGCTCTCTTGGGGAATCTACTTCGGTTGAAAGCTGTTCACTCCCGTCGGCATTTAACTCAGCCTCCATCACCTGAATATCTGCCAGCATCATTTCGGTATCAATCACAAAAATTTCTACCTGCCCTTTTGCTGCTGGTGGCTTAACGGTATAAAATAAACCATCCATATAGAAAGGACGCGTCGTTTCCATAAATTCGACTTGCGCCATAGCGCCTTCACGAGAAGTTCGCCAATCGTGATTCCCTAAGGCCGTATAGATGCGGTAATCTGGGTTTCCTTTTCCCATGTCTCCAAAAGGTTTACTAAATAAATCATCGAATCGAACGCTGTCTTCTTTGCCGTCTAAGCCCGTGGTGGCGCCATTAGGATAAATATTATCCCCTAACATCACCGAGAACTCACAAGAGGCAGTTTTACAATAGTTTTTCATCGCCGCAGCAACGGGATACATACCGCTCGATTCAATCATACCGCCAACAGCCGGCACAAATTCATTGGGGGGTAAGACAAATTCAGCCATTAACCGGCCATCATTGTGCCAATCTTCTCGTTCATATTCGATAAAGGCATCGAGATCTTTTCTTAACGGCGTGAACTGAGATTCTTTTAAATAGTCAACATGGTAACCACTATCACCAAAGGCAATAAAGCCAAAATCTAGCGTATTACTATGCTGCTCTTCATGGGTAGTTAGCGACGAGGAGCTAGGTTGTTCGTTAGCTGATTCACTGAAACAGCCAGCAAGTGAGGTTAACGCGACTAAAGGCAATACAAACCATCGGCAGCGATGTGTACTTGATAAGTGAGTTTTATGCATAATGTTACCTTTTTATTTATAACGGAGAGGATGGCTACCCGCATCAATCACTGATCGGATAGCTTGGAAAATCAGGAGTGCAACGCCCTCCTGATGCATAACAATAAAAATACTTTAGAATGATTTTCTCAATGTGAGGGTTACCATTCGGCCAGCGCTTTCATCTTCACGTTCATATTCATCAACATCTCCAGCAATATGATTGTTGATAATTTCTTGTCCGGTATCGCCATCATATTTGACAAAGGTCTCAATTTTATGAGCATTTAGTAGATTAGTGCCACTTAAACGTAATACATAGCCATCACCAAAGCGTTTTTCAATAAACATTTCGAGGTTGGCATCATAGCTAAGCTCTACTTCTCGATGAATATCAACAGATAAGCTATCACCTTGTTTTTGATAACTAAAGCCAAAACTTGCATCCCAAGCTGGGAGGTTATGGGTAATGCCAACGTTATAAATATAGTCAGGCTGATCTCTAAAGCGTCTTTCAACACCAGTAAATTGATCGTCAATTTTTGAATCAAGTAAGGTTAAATTCGCAAAGAAACCAGTATCGTCACCAATCGGTGCATTCAGATCCATCTCTAGCCCCCAGACACTACCATCGCCAGCATTATTGTAAGAATACAGGGTACCGCCAGCTTCAGTGACACCAATACCGGCTTCTTCAATAACGTCGCTTATATCACGATAAAAGGCATTAAAGCCAACAATGCCGCTGCCCGAAAATGAAAATTCATAACCGATATCAAAGCCCAGAGATACTTCATCTTTTAGGTCTGGATTACCTTGCTTCAGATCGCCATCTTCAGGCTCATCTATTTCGGTAATCGGTGCTAATTGCTTAAAGCTAGGACGTTTAACCGTTTGTGCCAGACTCATTCTTAATGAATTATGATCATTAATTTCTGCTGAAAAATGTGCTGAAGGGTTTACTTGAGTGGAGCTACTATCAAAAGAGACACCTTCAGCCGTGATAGTGCGAGCAGTGTGTTCAACCCTTAAACCCAGCTCTAAAAAGGCGCCATCAAAGAGTTCTTTTTTACCAAGCAAATAACCATCAACACGATCTTCTTGTGCATCATAAGTTTGCTCTAAATCAACTTCTTCTATTTCGCCACTGTCACCATCAACCTTATATTCAATAATAGACTCATCGCGGTCTTTCATTGAAATATCGAGACCGGTTTTAAATTCTAATTCATTTTCAAAAACATGTTCAAAAAAGCCCCCGAGCAGAATTTCACTGTCTTTGGTATCTTCTAGCTCTTTAGCGTCATATTCCCAGACATTGGCCGGATCCTCACGTTCATATTTTATAATATCTTCTACATCGGTGGTGTTTGAATAACTTGCCGAAAGCTCAAAGTTACTATCATTTTTTAAATCTTGGCTATAGACAACGGAGGTATTAATGGATTCTTCATCAATAAAGACTTCATCACGGGCAAATTCATATTCATCGTCTTCAATGTTATAAATATCTTCCGTTTGAAATTCGGTACGATCGGTGTTTAAGTAATTAGCTTGAATGTCTAATACTGCGGTATCACTTAAATCATATGAAATACCGGCGCTCAACGAAATATCATCACTATCTCTAATATCTATTTCTAATTGGTCTTCCTTCATCGCTCCTCGGGTAAAACCACTATCAATGTCGCCTGAGGTATCAAAAAGTTGCTCTATCTTAGTTTTATTGACATAACGCTGCTGGAAATTTGCTGAGAGTGTCCAAGACATGTCATTAGTATTGCCACCGTAACCAAAGGAAGCGTTAGCTTTGACGGTGCTATCGTCTGCTCGTAATGCGCCCACTTTGACACTGCCACCATCAAACGTGGCACCGTCTTTCAAAATGATATTAATAGTACCGCCAACCCCTTGGCTATCTTGGTCAGCGCTAGGGCTTCTGATCACTTGAATACGATCAACCATTTCAGCCGGAATACGATCAACAAAAACCGCCCGGTCTGAGCCACTACCAGGGATTTTTTTACCATTGATCAATACTTGGGTGTAGCCTTCACCCAAACCGCGCATCTGCGGGGCATCATATTCACCCACGTCACTACTGAATGAAACACCGGGCGTTCGCTTTAACATGTCACCGACTGAAGTCGGCTCAAACTGTTCAAAAAATAAACCGCCATATTCTAACTGGGGCGCTACTGATGACGTTCTATTACGAAATACCGGCGAGCCTGTCACCACTATTTTTTCAATGTTTTCTTCGGTGGATTGCTGCTCTTGGGCAAAAGTTTGTGTGCTGATAGTCGATAGCAGTGCAATTGAAATACAGCTGTACAAACTCGATAAATACAGTGTTTTATTTTTGGTTTCAATTTTTCTCATCTTTATTCCCTCAGTTACTATTTATAGATATCTATGCTCGAAATCACTTCGTATCAGTAACCAAACGTTACAGCGTCATAATGACGAGTTAATGTCTAACCGATGACAGATTTCTTACATATTTTTTAGTTATTATTATTAATTTTTTAAACGGCTTGTTGTGCTATTTTTCTAAAGAATACCCTAACGGAAAAACCACTATAGAATATATAGTTCTTTTAATCAACATATAGAATGAATATTCCGCAA
>Ga0105359_10001845_pt1 | contig 17765 bp, 17 predicted proteins | sample GOMGulsemesocosm_6_FD_83659 | JGI IMG/M metagenome (GOLD analysis project Ga0105359, IMG submission 83659) | Methane-oxidizing microbial communities from mesocosms in the Gulf of Mexico - GOM8C Gulf of Mexico | ecosystem: Environmental > Aquatic > Marine > Cold seeps | place: Gulf of Mexico...
CAGGCGCATTAAATGTACTAATCGAAATGGAAAAGTATATCGCTTCTTGCGTCAAGGATACAAAGAGTTTGGATCAGACCTTGATTGAACTGGTTAAAATGCGTGTATCACAAATCAATGGCTGTGCTTACTGCCTTGATATGCACAGTAAAGATGCCAGAGCGATAGGGGTAACAGAGCAAAGGTTACATGCATTAATTGCTTGGAGGGAAACGCCTTTCTATAACGAACAAGAACGTGCCGCGCTCGCTTGGGCAGAAGCGAATACCTTGATCCATCAACAGGATATTCATGACACTCTTTACCAAGCTTGTACAAAGGCTTTTAGTGAAAAACAATTGGTTGATTTAACGCTCGTGGTGACAGGAATTAATAGCTGGAATCGATTTGCGTTAAGTTTCAAACCTGAGGTAGGTAGTTACCAAGTAGGCGATTTTTCATAGATAATTTCTGATTTATTAATAGTTAACATAAAAAAATTGAGTTGAGGCTTAGGGGGCTGTTACACACCCTAAGCCTTATCTTTCTAAAAACAGTGGAAGGCTCTTATCGATATAATAGTGCGGGTAATAACATAGCAATCGCTGGCACAAAGGCAATCAAAAACAACCTGATAATATCTACGCACCAAAAAGGCGTTACCCCTTTAAATATCGTCCCAGGCTTAATATCTTTTAATACCGCACTAAGCACAAACACATTCATACCAACAGGTGGGGTGATTAAACTAATCTCTGTGACCACAACCACTAATATACCGAACCAGACTAAGTCAAACCCTAAGCTCTGCACAAGCGGGTAGAAAATAGGCACAGTGAGCAACATCATTGATAAACTTTCAAACACCATGCCCAAGACTATGTAGATGGCTAAAATGACAAATATGACGCCCATAGGACTAATACTAAGCGAAATAACAAAAGCTAATAAATCATCAGGCAACCCTGCTCTATTGATAAAATCAGAAAATATTAAGGCACCAATAATGACAGCAAAGAGCATAGCTGTGGTTCTTGCTGTATCTATCAGTGACAGATATAAACGGCTCAAAGTGAGTGTTTTTTTACTTAAAGCGATGAGAAATGCACCACCAGCTCCCACACCAGCCGCTTCAGTGGGCGTAAAAATACCTAGATATATGCCTCCCATAACAAGTACAAACAAGAAAACAACACCCCAAACACCTTGCATTGCATTAAGTCGCTGTTTAGCGTTAAGCCTTTCTCCCTTTGGCCCTGATGCAGGGTTACGCCAGACAACGTACCTTACAGCTGCTAGATAAAGTAATACCCCTAACAATCCAGGGATAAAGCCTGCTGCAAATAATTCACGAATGCTGGTTTCAGTTAATAGACCATACATGACTAAAATTACACTGGGTGGTATTAATATACCAAGGGTTCCTCCAGCCGCAATCGATGCTGTGGCTAATGAGTCAGCATATCCATACTTTTGCATTTGTGGCATAGCCACTTTTGCCATTGTTGCTGATGTCGCTAATGATGAGCCGCAAATAGCTGAAAAACCACCACAAGCAACGATAGTCGCCATGGAGAGTCCACCCTTGTGATGGCCTAAAAAAGCATTTGATGCACGATATATTGATTTTGATAAACCTGAATGGGTAACAAAGTTTCCCATTAATATGAAAAGTGGTATCACAGATAAACTGTATTCTTGAACAGTATTAATAATTCTATTGGATGCAAGTGATAGAGAACTTGTCCAACGAAAGCTTGTAATATTATCAAAACCTAAACCTTGCAATACGGCAAACCCAAAGAAGCCAACCACCCCCATCGCAAAAGCGATTGGCATGCGTAATACAAGAATTAATAACAATAATATTGCAAAACCAATAAATGCAATTGTCATATATAACCTTCATTATTAGAATGTTCGATTAGCTTAAAACGCTTTATTTTTAACTATGCGATAAATACCATATGTCACCATCATTGCAGCACATACAAAGCTCATTATTGCTATATATTGAATAATATAACCCACGGGCAAAGCGAGATACTCGGTTACGACTTGGCGGCGCAAAGACCTTTCAGCAAGGTACATCATCCTTAGTGCTAACATATAAAATGACCCCGCAATGATTAAAGCCGATAACATAGCCAATACTTTAATCAGCCGGTTGTTGATATATGAGTCCAATATATCAACAACAACATGACCACCACGCCAAGTAATTATGGGCATTTCAGCAAATACTATGATTGCTAATGCTATTTCTGTTAACTCGACTGCACCATCAAGGGCATTATCAAAAAAATAACGCCCCATCACATCAGCACATGTCATTGCCATTAAGGCAAATAGGGTTAAAGCCGTTACGCTCTCTAAAAAAAAGGCAAGCCATTTGACTGAGCCCTTTTCTTCGTAATGCTCAGTTACCCATTTAGACAGAGCGACCATTTAGTTAGCCTCATAATCATTGGCAATTGACCTTAGTGCTTTTAATGCACCTTCTGCATCAATGCCTCTATCTTTTACCGATTCAATCCACTCTTTATCCATACCAGCTACTAGGGCATTAAACTCAATAGAGAAAGTATTATCTTGGCTAATCTCATTTATAACTAACCCTGCACTATTCGCTATTTCAAAGCCTTCCAAGTCCCCTTCTTCCCAAGCCTTTCCTGCCAATGCAGACAGTTTTTCACCCGATAGCTTACGAATCGCATTTCGATCATGCTCACTTAGACTTTCCATAAACTCTGGATTAATGAACATGGAGAAACTGCCCATATACATACCCTTTGGAAATATTGAAATGTATTTTGTTACTTCGTTAAGACGCAAACTCTTTTGCTGGGCTAATGGCATAAAAATCCCATCAATTACACCCTGTTGTAACATTTCATAAGCCTTTGTTGCTGGTGCTGCGACCATGGTCACATCTAAACGTTCAGCTAAGGCAGTTTGAACCCCACCCCCAATACGAATTTTCTTACCCGCAAGATCAGAGACTGCAGCAATTGGAAAGTTTGATTGAATGGTGCCAGGGCCATGGGAAAACAATGCAAGTAGCTCTAAACCTTCAAATTCATTGGCATCCCTGAAATAGGTGTCATATACACGCCATAACGCAACTGATGCGGCTTCAGCACCTACTCCTAGCCCTGGTTGCTCTACAATTTGCGGTAGTTTAAATCGCCCAGGGACATATCCATGAAAACTAAAACTAGCGTCTACGACACCATCTTCTACTAATTGAAACATAGTTTTTGGGTGCCCTAAACCATACTCTAATTTAACGGTTACTCTTCCCTCTGTCGCCTCTTCTACCCATTTACCCCAAGTCCCCCAAACCTGTGTATTTTGCTTATCAGTTGGTGATAACCAAGTTCCAACGGTTAATGTTGTGCTTGATGAAGCAACTGATGAGTAAAGCATTGTGATCATAGCGAAAAATAAGGTACAAACTGATTTGTTATTTAACATGTTAACTAACCTTTTATTTAGAATTATTTTAAAAGCTATTCATAACATCTGAATATGTTTTTTTGGGTCATTATGAGACCTTCTTTAGCATCAAACTTGTAACTAAACCAAGTTCGATTAAAGGTCTTACTTACGGTTATCAAACACTCTTTTTGCTTTACCCTCAGAGCGAGGGATACTGCCAATTTCACGTATAGATACATCTATATTGATACCGACAGAGCTTTTAACATGGTGTTTAAGTTCTTTAATGAGTAGGTCTTGTTTATAAGAAGGGAAATCACTACATTCTGGTCTAAGTTCAACATGAACAAGCATGCTATCCATATTACCTTTTTGCTCTAAGTGTATTTCATAATTTTCTGATAAGTGGTTGACCTTGATGACTTCTTCTTCAATTTGTGTGGGAAAAATATTGACCCCTCTCACTATCATCATGTCATCACTACGGCCTGTGATTTTTTCAATACGGCGCATACGTCGTGCAGTACCTGGTAATAATCGAGTTAAATCACGGGTACGATAACGAAGCATAGGCAAGGCTTCTTTTGTTAATGTTGTAAAGACCAATTCACCAAGCTCACCATCGGGTAAAACATCGCCAGTATCTGGGTTAATAATTTCTGGATAAAAGTGGTCTTCCCATACTGTTGGACCATCTTGTGTTTCTGCACACTCCATAGCGACACCAGGCCCCATAATTTCTGACAAACCATAAATATCCATTGCTCGGATACCCATTCTGGCTTCAACACTTAATCTAAGTTCGTGTGTCCAAGGCTCAGCACCAAAAATTCCAAGGCGCAGATTTAAGGAGTGAGGGTCGATACCTTGATGCTCCATTTCATCCGCTAGATTTAACATATAAGACGGCGTCACCATGATAATATCGGGATTGAAGTCTTTAATTAATCTAACTTGCTTTTGGGTTTGCCCACCGGACATTGGAATCACAGTACAACCCAAACGTTCAGCACCATAATGAGCCCCTAAACCACCAGTGAATAAGCCATAACCATAAGCATTATGTAAAATATCACCCGGTTTACCACCTGCAGCTCGAATAGAGCGAGCCACCAAATTCGCCCAGTTTTCAATATCATTATGGCTATAACCCACCACTGTAGGTTTTCCCGTTGTACCACTTGATGCATGCAGTCTAGAGATTTTATCCATTGGCAATGCGAACATTCCATAAGGATAATTATCCCTAAGATCAGACTTAGTGGTAAAAGGGAGTTTTGAAATATCAGATAAGGATTCAATATCTTGAGGGTGTAATCCCAAGGCATCCAACCTTTGTTGATACATAGGTACATTATGGTAGGCGTGATTAACCGACCATTTTAGTCGTAATAATTGGTGTTCACGTAACTCATCTATACTGGCTGTCTCATAATGATCAAGCGTATTTGCATCGAACTTTAATAAAGTATCCATATGGTTTCTCTTTTTATTTTTATAGGAATAACTTACTCACTAATTAACGAGTCATGGTTAATAGCATTCATACACAATTAAATTCGTTCAATCACCATAGCGATCCCCTGACCAACACCCACACACATGGTGCACAGAGCATATTGTGATTTTTCCCCCTTTTTAGCTTTGAGTTCTAACTCATGTAGAGCGGTTGTTATTAATCGAGCACCACTCATGCCCAAGGGATGGCCTAACGCAATGGCACCGCCATTGGGATTGATACGGCTATCATTATGGTCTAGTTCCAAACATTTCATGACGGCTAACGCCTGTGATGCGAATGCTTCATTAAGCTCAATAACATCCATATCATCTAAGTTTAATCCAGCTTGATGTAATACTTTTTGAGTAGCAGGTACAGGCCCTATCCCCATGATTTTGGGTTCTACACCGGCGGTTGCCATGGCCAGAATCTTGGCCCTTGGCTTAAGGTTATTTTCAAGAACCCCCTCTTCATTTGCTAACAAAAGCGCACAGGCACCATCATTAACCCCAGAAGCATTACCTGCGGTCACTGTCCCATTTTCTCTAAAAGGGGCTCTTAGCCCAGAGAGCGAGTCCAAATTTGTTAACCTAGGATGTTCATCATGCTCAACAATTAAATCGTCTTGCTTTTTGCGTTTAATGGTTACCGGGGTTATCTCATCATCAAAGCGGCCACTCGCCTGCGCGCTTGCAGTTTTTTTCTGGCTATTAAGTGCGAAAATATCCTGCTCTTCTCGACTGATAGAAAACTCATGAGCAAGGTTTTCTGCGGTTTCAGGCATAGAATCAATACCATATAAATGCGCCATAATCGGGTTAACAAAACGCCAGCCAATGGTGGTATCAAACATATTAGCTTGACGACTACAAGCTTGATCTGCCTTACCCATGACCATGGGCGCGCGAGACATAGACTCCACCCCGCCTGCTAGCATAAGGTTTGTTTCTCCTGTTTTTAACGCTCTAGCAGCATATCCAACAGCGTCCATTCCAGATCCACATAATCTGTTTATAGTGGTACCAGGCACTTGCAAAGGGAGGCCAGCAAGTAGTGAGCTCATCCTTGCAACATCTCGGTTATCTTCACCGGCTTGATTGGCACATCCTAAAATTACATCATCAATCTTTTCCCAATTAAGCTCTGGGTTTCGCTGCATAAGAGCTTTAAGGGGTATCGCACCTAAATCGTCGGTTCGAACATGAGATAAGGCGCCAGCATAACGACCTATAGGTGTTCTAATCGCATCGATAATATATGCGCTCTGTAATGGCTTCATTGAAACTTCCTAATGATTAATTCATTTAAATTTATTCAATTAGAGGATCTTGCTAATTGGTGTGATTTACCTCGGTAAAGTGCGACTAAACATTCTTTCTGATTGTAAACACTGACATCGTACAGCCCTGTGCGCTTATGTTTATGTTGCTCTCTCGCTTTTGCAATAAGTAGATCACCCAGCTTTACAGGACGTAAAAACTCAATACTTGCGGTACTGACAACACAGGCTTCCCCATAGGTATTTGCTGCAAACGCTAGGGCCGTATCGGCCAACATAAACAAATAACCTCCATGACAAATGTCGTGACCTTGTATCAAGTTATTACTCACACAAAGGCTAAGATCGCATCGTCCTAAATCTGCACTTAGAATTTTAATGCCCACCTCTTTTGAAGCAGCATCTTGATTAAATAATGCATGCACCCGTTCCAATGCATGCTCTTGTGCCGTTTTAAAACCTGTCTTATTCGTCATATCAAGGTATCCTGAATTACTTAAAATGAGCGCGCTCATTGCCTGTAAGCTTTAATAAAATCCTTTATTGCTATAACTTAAACGCCTTAATAAAGAAGAAGGACGATAGCGCTCTTCGCCATAATTTTGTTGTAAATTACTTAATACCTGATGCAAATAACACAAACCTACTCTTTGTCCCCATGACAAGGGGCCTTCTGGGTAATTTACGCCCGCACACATGGCAATATCGATGTCTTGTGCACTCGCAACCCCATGTAAATATGTCTCTGACGCTTCATTTGTTAACATGGCTAAGGTGCGCATCATGATTAACCCAGCAATATCATTCACTTTTAATAATTGAATACCTATCACACTGAACAGGTCTTTTGCATCTTGAATAGCGATTGATGAGCATGTGCTTGAAGCACTGAAAGAAAGACTTGTTACGCTGGTATAGTCATAAGCTAAATCGATTAAAATAAGATTTTCAATTTGCTCAATCACTCCACGCTCAGTTGCACTTCTACCATCTGTTAACGCAATATTAGCGCTTCCAAATTTAAAAACACTGATTGATTGAGCCACATTATTTGCCTCTTCTTTTGGCTCAAAATGAAAATCATTATCGACAAAACGTTGTATTAATGGCGTTATTGGATTTACTTTATTGATGGTTTGTCTATCCGACTTGAGAATAGTGATTGTCTGAGATATTCCAGTTTCAATGGCTTGCTTAATTGACGGGAAGTCCGGTTCAACTTGGTGTTGTTTATTTCCCTTAGTATCGTATTGATAAAAGCCATGACCTGTTTTTCTACCTAAGAAACCCGCTTCTACAAGGGATTTTTGAGCAAGTGAGGGTTTAAACCTTGGGTCTTGAAAGTAAGCATTAAAAACAGATTCAGTGACAGCATAATTAACATCATGGCCGATCAAATCCATTAATTCGAATGGCCCCATTCTGAATTGGCCCGATGATCGAATTAACGCATCAATTAAAACAATACTCGCACCACCCTCTTCATAAACCCTTAGCGCTTCTGCATAAAAAGGGCGAGCAACGCGATTAACAATAAAACCCGGTGTACTCTTTGCGAAAACAGGTTTTTTACCCCATTTCAAGCAAGTCTCATAAAGTATTTTTGTCAGAGCTTCATTACTCGCCAAGCCACTAATCACTTCAACCAGTGCCATAACAGGTGCTGGATTAAAAAAATGTAAACCTAAAAAGCGTTCAGGTTTTTTAAGTACTGATGCAATTGACGTTATCGAAATTGATGAGGTATTAGAGGCAAAAATACAATGGGGCTTACAGAAGCCTTCTAATTCAATAAATAATTTTTGCTTTATTTCTAAGTTTTCAATAATAGCTTCAATAATAAGATCACAATCTGCTAAGTCTGATAACTGATAGGCAGGTTCAATGTTTTCTAAACAGGCTAAATATGCTTGTTGAGTTAATTTCCCTTTTAAAACCCGTTTATTCAGCTGCATAGCAACAGATTCTTTTGCTTTAATAATGGCCTGTTCGTCTTTATCAAATAAAAGTACTTTATGGCCAGATTGAGCAACGACTTGAGCAATGCCAGCGCCCATTGCACCAGCACCAATAACAGCAATTAACTGAGATGAATCCAGTGCATTAACCTTTGTAAGATCTTTCATTTTAAATCTCTTTTATTTACCAACGAAATTTGCAGGCCTTTTATCTATGAAAGCCGCCACACCTTCACGATAATCTTGAGTTCTACCTGCTAGTCGCTGTAGGTCTCTCTCTAAATCAAGTTGCTCGTCAAAGCTATTTTGTTCACTGGCATGCAAAGCACGCTTAATCAATGCTAAGCCTTGAGTGGGTTGATTCGCAAAGTGTTTGGCCATTGTCATTGCGTCATCCATTAGCGTTTCATTATCTATGGCGCGCCAAATCATGCCCCATGATTCAGCCTGTTCAGCGCCAATTTTATCGCCTAATAGCGCCATGCCTTTGGCTCTTGCCATACCCACTGTTTTTGGCAAACTCCAAGTACCACCCGAATCAGGAATAAGCCCAAGTTTGCAAAAAGCTTGAATAAAGCTGGCTGACTTCGCCGCAAGCACAATGTCACAGGCAAGTGCGATGTTTGCGCCAGCTCCCGCTGCAACGCCGTTAACAGCACAAATAACAGGCATGGGTAAGGCTTTAATTTTTCTAATCATAGGGTTATAACGCAGCTCTAATGATTCACCCAGATCAGGTGTTTGGGAGCCTGGTGCTACATTACGATCGGACAAATCCTGACCAGCACAAAAACCACGGCCAGCACCGGTTATAACCAATACTCTGACACTTTTGTCCTGATCCAGTGTTTTTAACGCGGCGCGCATTTGCTCATGCATTTCCCCATTAAAACTGTTTAATTGATCAGGTCGATTCAAGGTTAACAAAGCGATGCCGTCATTAATTTCAAGTAAGATATGTTCTAATAGTTGTGTTTCATGGCTCATGTCGTATTCCTATTTACCTGCCCCTAATGACTACTATCTAGATGAATAAAGACATCCTATAGAGTTCAACCTGAGTCAGTTTTATGATTTTTTATGTGTTCACAATTTATAAACGCAAAAGACACTCATCAATAGTATTGCTAACGTCCAATATAGTGAGGCTTTCGCTTTTCTTTAAACGCTAACAAACCTTCGTTTCTATCATCTGTACCAGCCAAAAGACAAAATGCTTGTCGTTCGAAGGCGAGACCCGTTGTTAGATCCGTGTCCTGCGCCTTGTTAATGCTACTTTTAATCAAAGAAACGGCTATTTGAGCTTGTTTAGCAATAGAATTTGCAATCGACAAGCCTCTTTCTAGAGCGATTTCAGGTTCACAAATTTCACTGATTAGACCTGCAGTCAGTGCTTGCTTTGCTGTGATAGGATCGCCAGTTAACGTCATTTGCATAGCTAATGATTTACCCACTGCATGTAACAACCTCTGTGTTCCCCCAGCACCAGGCATGATGCCAAGCTTGATTTCAGGTTGTGCAAATTTGGCATTTCGTCCAGCAATCAAGATATCTGCATGCATGGCTAATTCACAGCCGCCACCGTAGGCATAACCATTAATCACAGCAATAATCGGTTTTTGACTGGCCGATATGGCATTCCAGTAAGCAACTCTTTGATCAAACAGTACTGACTGCATATCCAGTTCAGACATTTCATTAATGTCTGCTCCTGCTGCAAAAACCGTTTCACTTCCAGTAATTACGATAACGCGAATGTCACTGTCTTGATTTGCAAGAGACACCTGATGTGAGATTTCACCTAACAAAGCATTGCTCAATGCATTGAGTTGCTTTGGTCGATTTAATCGCAACAAACAAACGCCATTAGACAGGTGTTCTACCAAGAGTACTGTCTCTAATATATCGGGTTTAATAACAGACATCGTTATTCCTATGTGTGATGAAATATATTGTCTCTCTTTTCGATTATAATAAAATTATGACACAGGTCAACTTGTATACTAATGATTTTATGTGTCATATAATTATTTGAAAGTTAACACTCTTTGTTTGTCATTTAAAAGGAATTCCTATGCCCTGTTATAAACTAGATGATATTTGCCCCGTTGTTCATCCTAGCGCTTTTGTACATCCCACCGCGGTATTAATTGGCGATGTACATATAGGAGAGACCTGTTATGTCGGGCCCAATGCGTCTTTACGAGGTGACTTTGGTAGAATTGTGATGAAAGAAGGGTCAAATATTCAGGATAATTGCGTTGTTCACGGGTTTCCAAGGTCTGATACCTTAATTGAAAAAAATGGCCACGTTGGACATGGGGCTGTCTTACATGGCTGTATTGTAGGTGAAGACAGTCTTATCGGAATGAACTCAGTGATTCTTGATAACGCCAACATAGCAGCGCGATCCTTGGTTGGGGCTGGAACGATAGTTAAAGCTGGTTTTAATTGTGACGAAGAATCACTCATTATTGGCTCACCGGCTAAAGTGATACGCAAATTATCTACAAAAGAAATAAAATGGAAGCAGATGGGTACTTGTGAATATCAAGTATTAAGCCAACGCTGTTTAAACTCTCTTATAGAGTGCACACCCTTGACCCATGCTGAGCCAAACCGTGTGCGAATGGATGACTTTATTGAAAACACCCAGTTATCCCCAAAAAATGAATCGTAATAATTAAGATAAACTTATGATTTAATTATATTAATTGTTTAAAATTAGGATCCGAGTTGTGTATACCCTAGAATAATCGAAAATTAATCGAGCTGATTGGAATATGAAACTATGTCCGCACATAAAGAATTAAACATCTTGCTTGAGGAATTCAAAAAACAGCGACCTTTACGTGCTGGCTCCTTAATCATCAGCCTATTTGGCGATGCAATTACACCTAGATCTGAAAAAGTGTGGTTAGGTAGCTTATTTCAACTATTAGCACCTTTTGGTATTAATGAGAGATTGGTTAGGACATCTGTCTATCGATTAGTTAATGAAAATTGGCTTGAAGCAGATAAACAAGGTAGACGCAGTTATTACCGTTTAACTCATTCAGGGGCTAAACGTTTTGAAAATGCATTTGAACATGTTTATCAAATGACGACGCCCCATTGGCATGGCAGTTGGTGCCTGGTGTTTTTAAATCAACTCGATAATGAAAAGCGTAAACAGGTTAGAGATGAGTTACAGTGGTTAAGCTTTGGCGCATTGGGAAATGACGTCATGTTACACCCAAGAATGAATCGATTGGACATTCTCGCACTCCTAAAAGATTGGCAATGCCAACAAGACGCTTTTGTTTTACAGACAGAAACCCTTTCTGAGAAGAGCCCTCAAGCCCTCTACAAACAAGTCAGTGAAAGTTGGAATTTAAACCAGCTCGCGGCGCGATATCATACTTTCATACTGACCTTCAATCCTTTGTTAGATTCGATAAAAACTAATATGGATTTATCGAACGAAGAATGCCACCTCGCCCGCACCCTCCTTATTCATGAATACCGAAAAATTGTTCTCAAAGACCCACAACTGCCTGACCCATTGTTACCCACTCATTGGGAAGGCTATCTAGCGAGACAATTATGCCGCAGTTTATACCAAGCACTTTATATCAAAGCTGAAATTTGGCTAGATCAAAACCTTGAAAATGAAGAGGGACAGCTTCCACCTGTTGACGACACCTTTTATCTAAGGTTTGGTGGCCTGACATAATGCTATTATTACAAAACTTGCTCGAGATTCATTCAACACCATCTCCATAATAAATACATTTTGTTACATTGACGAGAATACGTCGATTGATGTCTACTATACGATCAGCTAGAGGCAAAAAATCATAAGTTTCGTACTCTTTTATTAACAGCAGGTGTTTTTTTGAAAAACATGAGTTAAATTATTAACGTTTTGATTTTATTAAGGTATCACTGCAGATGGACTTTACCTCACTGATTGGCGTCATATCCGGATTTGGCTTAATTGTATATGCCATTTTACTCGGAAGTAGTGATGTTACTATTTTTATTAATGTGCCAGGCATGATGATTGTAATTGGAGGTACGCTTGCAGCCACCTTGGTTACCTTCCAAATTCGTGACACCCTTGCCGCTTTTAAAGCAGGGTTCATAATCTTTGTACAGGACAAACAAAACCCCCAGGTAATGATTGCAACCATGCTGCAATTAACCAAACTATCACGTCGTGAAGGTTTAATTGCGTTAAGCCGAGTTGAAGCTGACTCCCCTTTTCTTAAAAGGGCCCTCAATATGGCCTCAGATGCTAACGACGAAGACTATATTCGTAAAACACTACAAGCGGATATCGACTCCTTAAAAATTAGACACTATGTTGTTCAGGATGTGTTTAAAAAAATGGGCTCTTATGCGCCTGCTTTTGGCATGTTGGGGACCCTAATTGGTTTGATTCAAATGCTGTCAAAACTGGATGACCCTGAAATGATTGGGCCTTCTATGGCGGTAGCACTATTGACCACGTTTTATGGATCTTTACTGGCAACCGTTATCTTTTTACCCATAGCAGGTAAACTGAAAGCAAGAACCATATTAGAAATACAAACCTTAGAAATCATACGTGATGGCACTGTGAGTTTAATGGGCAGTAATAACTACCTAGCCGTGTATGAAAGATTGTCTTCTTATTTACCTGCAAAACAACGCAAATTACCCTCTGCTGGCGACAAAGCAGAAGAGAAATCTGCAGGTAAACGAAAATGAATGACGATCCGTTATTTGAACAAGAAGACGTGGCAGATTGGATATTTACTTATGCCGACCTAATGTCCCTGCTTCTCGTTTTTTTCATTCTATTATTCAGTATGACCAAGGTATCTAAGTACACCTTGGAGTCTGCCCTGTCATCCATACAAATAGCAATGAACAGTAGCGGTGCAAATTTAACACAAGACCCTGAAATGCATTCAGCCGGCGGGGTCAATGTGGTTAAACCAGAGGAACACCAAATCGGTGTTAATGATGACTTTGTTACCTCTGCGACAAACACCTCAGGGGCTGCTGAGGCACTAGAAGAAGAAAAACGTAAAGAAATTGAAGAAATGACCGCTGAGATACATGAACAAATTGAAGTGTCTCAACTAAGCAACGTGGTATCGGTACAACAAAACGGTGATCAACTCATTATAACCGTTGATGGTCAAACTCTGTTCGAATCGGGTGATGCTGAGCTATCCTGGCAAGCGGATTTTATTTTTGAAGAGCTCATAAAAATGTTTCAATTCTACTATGAGTTTTCTATTAATATTAAAGGGCATACAGACAACGTACCTATCAGGACAGTAAAGTTTCCCAGTAACTGGGAACTTTCAGCAATCCGAGCTACAACTGTACTTAGGTACTTTTTGGATCAGAACATAGCACCACAAAGAATGACAGCAACCGGTTACGCTGATAGCGTCCCCATTGCACCGAATGACACCGAAGACAATCGTGCACTAAATAGACGTGTCGAATTTGTTTTAGAAAAAAATTAAATAAGCGATCAAGCCAATGGAAAATGTAGAAGAAATCGGTTTCACTTACGAATCATCAAATAAACGAAATGCGGTTAGAGTGGATACTAACGGGTACCCTCTTGTCTTTCATATTGATCGTGATACTCGGTTTAATTGCACTGATTTAAGTTTTACAGGCTGCTCATTAGCAGATACCCCTCAATATGAACTAGAAACCATTAAAAAGTTTGTAGTGACTTATAAAGGTAAAAAAGTTGGCGCTTTAATTGGGAAAATGGTGTTTGCCAGAGGCAACTCAACCAGTTGGCAATTTACAAAGACTCAAGAGAATCTACAAGATTTCGTTGAAAAATTTGTTTTGGAAGTGCAAAAGATTGAACTAAAAAAACAATCTGAGAAACGACTAGCAGAAGAAGAAGCAGAGTTTTTAGCAAAAGATGACGATAGCCTAGATCCTTAAACAAACTGATTACTTGGTATTTATTGATTGCAAAAAAAACGACCTATCAGGTCGTTTTTTTGCTAATTAAGCCTAGTCTATAACTTATCTAAGCCTGTTTTTAGGTCATTGATAATGTCATCAATATCCTCAAGCCCAACAGATATACGCACTAAACCCTCAGCGATACCAGCTGCAGCTTTTTGCTCATCAGATAAACGGCCGTGGGTTGTTGATGCAGGGTGAGTTACCAAGGTTTTAGTGTCACCAAGGTTGCCTGTGATTGACATTAACTTAGTGCCATTAATGACGGTCCAAGCTGACTTTCTGCCACCTTCAACCACAAAAGATAATAACCCACCGAAGTCTTTTTGCTGTCGTTTGGCTAATTCATGGTATTTATGACTTTCAAGTCCAGCATAATTTACCTTAGTTACTTTTGGATGAGCTTCCAACCAAGTCGCAAGTGTCATTGCACTGGCAGAATGAGCCTTCATACGCAAGGACAAGGTTTCTAACCCATTCACTAACACCCAGGCATTAAATGGGCTCATTGCAGGACCCGCACTTCTCATAAAGCCGGTAAATTCATCGACAAGAGCTTGGCTAGAAATTAAAGCGCCACCTAAACAACGCCCTTGGCCATCTATAAACTTAGTCGCCGATTGCATCACAATATCAGCACCCTGGGTCAGCGGATTTTGAAGTGCAGGTGTTGCAAGGACAGTATCTACACATAAAAGCGCGTTTTTTGCGTGACACAGATCTGCAACACGTTGTACATCAACAACTTCATACAAAGGGTTTGACGGAGTTTCGAAATAACAAAGTCGCGTATTGTCATCAATCATGGCTTCCCAACCCGCATAATCTGTGGCATCCACATAAACGACTTCAACACCAAATTTGGTAGTGTAGCCGTCAAAAAACTTAATGGATGAACCAAAAATATTACGCGAACAAACAACCCTATCACCTGATTTGAGCAAGGTATAAGCAAGTGTCATCAAGGCAGCCATACCAGAACTCGTGGCAATAGCCGCCTCCCCTTTTTCAAGGGTGGCCAAGCGTTTTTCAAAAAGCGAGACTGTTGGGTTAGTAAAGCGAGAATATACGTTGCCTTCTATTTCACCACCAAACATGGCAGCCGCTTCTTCAGCACTTGCATAGGCAAAGCTGGAAGTCATAAAAATAGCTTCGCTATTTTCTTGCTCATTGGTTTGCTGGATACCCGCTCTGATAGCTTGGGTAGCATCTTTATATTCAGACATAATTAATTCCTAACACGCGAATGAGATTCTCATCTCCATAAAAATAAAAGGTAGGTAAATAAGGAACTTAGTAAAACAAGTTCCTTATTTAATGAAGGTTACTAGAATGGACGCATCATGTCATTGGATTGTGATTCCGAATCCTGCTTTTCTGTATCTTTTCTTGATGCTTCAAGACGATTTAAATAAGCAGCATCTATGTTGCCGGTAATATACTTACCATCAAATACAGAAGTATCGAATTCACGGACATCAGAATGTTTTTCATCGATACAAGCATCAATTAGATCTGACAGATCTTGAAAGATAAGGCCATCAGCACCAATTAGCTCACAAATTTCAGAAACATTGCGATTATGCGCAATTAACTCTTCTGCCGCAGGCATATCGATACCATAAACATTAGGGTAACGAACTTCTGGTGCGGCTGAGGCTATGTAAACCTTTTTAGCACCGGCGTCACGTGCCATCTCAATGATTTCTTTACTCGTGGTTCCACGAACAATCGAATCGTCCACCAACAATACGGCTTTGTCTTTAAATTCAAATGGTACTGGATTAAGTTTCTGACGTACTGATTTACGTCTTACTTCCTGTCCTGGCATAATAAATGTACGGCCGATATAGCGATTTTTCACCAAACCTTCACGAAATGGTACGCCAATCTCTTGAGCAATTTGAAGTGCCGCGGTACGACTCGTATCAGGAATCGGGATTACCACATCAATCTCTAAATCAGCCCATTCAACGGCAATCTTTTTGGCAAGTTTTTCACCCATATTGATACGCGCTTTATAGACAGAAATATTATCAATAACGGTATCAGGACGAGCAAAATAAACGTATTCAAACAAACAAGGGCGAGATACTTTTTCTGGGGTACATTGCCTGAAAGAAACTTGCTGCTTTAGGTCAATAAAAATGGCTTCGCCAGGTTTAACATCACGTTCAATCTTAAATCCTGCAGCATCAAGAGCAACACTCTCAGATGCAATCATGTATTCAGTATCTCCGGCTTCAGTAACACGAGAACCGTATATCAAAGGACGAATACCATCAGGGTCACGGAACGCCAAGATACCATAACCAGTAATAAGAGCGACAACGGCATAACCCCCTTCAATACGCTGATATACACGTTCAACCGCATCGAAAATATCATCAGATTTAGGGATTAACTTACCTTGCTGATGAAGTTCATGAGCCAGTACATTTAACAGCACTTCTGAGTCTGAGGTTGTATTGATATGACGTAAGTCTGATTCAAATACTTCCTGACAAAGCTGCTTTGTATTGGTCAAATTGCCGTTATGAGCAATTGAAATACCGTAAGGGGAATTAACATAGAATGGTTGTGCTTCTGCAGAGCTCGATGTACCAGCAGTAGGATAACGCGCATGTCCTATACCGATATTGCCCAACAGTTTATTCATGTGGCGAGTTCTAAAAACTTCACTAACTGAACCATTATCTTTACGTAAACACAGTTTACCGTTATGGCTCGTCACCATGCCTGCAGCATCTTGACCACGATGCTGCAGTAAGGTTAACGCGTCATAAATTGCCTGATTTACCAGTGAAGTACCTACGATGCCAACTATACCGCACATGCTTTATTTCCTCGTGTTTGGGGTGGTGATATTCACCTAAAACTCAAGAAACAGTCATTAATCTAGCTATTTAAGTTGGGATTCAATAAATCACAACTCACTGCTACTTATTGAATCTGTCTCTCTAACTACCAAGAGCGCGCTCTATGAGAGTTGGATCTAAAAGTTCCGAACTCTTGCCTAACACATCACGCGCCCAATCTTTAAGTACGACCAGTTTTGGTACTAACTTAGATTCTTTCCAAAATCCTGTTTCAGTAACAACAGGACTTAAGCTTAACAGAGAAATAAAGGCCACTAAAATAAGTGTGCCTCTTGCAAATCCAAACAGCATACCCAGTACTTTATCAGTACTGGATAAGCCCGTAATTTTAATAAGAGAGCCCAGTAAAAAATTTACCAAAGCCCCTACACACAGACTAGCAACAAAAAGAGAAACAAACGCGACAATATAACGAATTTGATCATTTTGTACTTGATCAATTATAAGGCTATCCATTTGAGACGAAAATTTGACAGCAACCACAAAGGCTAGAACCCAGGTAATTAAAGAGAGTACTTCTTTAATAAAACCACGTTTTAAGCTTAATAAAGTTGATAATAATATGACTGCGAAGACTACCCAATCAAGGGTAGCAATTGAACTAATCTGATCCATATTTGCCTCATCTAATACGCAGTGAAGTGTACCAGAAGCCGATTAAATGCCAAGATAAAAACCTGTAAATGGATCTAATTTGCTGAATATTTAACGACAAAACCTTCAAGAGAAAACTTCTTCTTAATCTCTTGTTTCAG
>Ga0105359_10001846_pt1 | contig 17764 bp, 11 predicted proteins | sample GOMGulsemesocosm_6_FD_83659 | JGI IMG/M metagenome (GOLD analysis project Ga0105359, IMG submission 83659) | Methane-oxidizing microbial communities from mesocosms in the Gulf of Mexico - GOM8C Gulf of Mexico | ecosystem: Environmental > Aquatic > Marine > Cold seeps | place: Gulf of Mexico...
GAGCTTATTTGAATGGTAAAGTCGAAACACAGACACACCGATAAGTTATTGAAAGTGAAGCGTTGATTATCTATTAAAGCGAACATAAAAGACAATAATCTATTGATTAAAAATCTAAAAGGCATTAGTTACACCCATCATAAATTATGATATGTTGTCACTAAATAAGATGTTCTCAGTAGCTGAACCTAGTGTTTAAAAGGAATTAAAATGTTAGAAGAGTCGTTAAGCGTCTGCTTAAGTTTAAGAAAAATAGTGATTAAATGTCGTCATTTGTTTCAACTTTCTTCTTAAGTTCAGGAATATTTAACGAATGAAGCGAATTCAAAACAAGCTACTAGTACTATTAATTGTCGTTGCCGTTTTACCTACCCTAGTTATTGAGTTTCTGACTCTTCAATCAAGTAAAAATGAGCAGCAAAAAGAAACACTCCTTAATATTAATGCGACACTCAGCCAACGCACTGCATTAATGTCTCAATTATTCGATCAAGAAATTAGCCAAGCAAATACCGTTGCAAATTCCCCCAATGTTATCAATGAATTTCAGTCATTAAATGCCACTGACCAGCCTATTTCAGCCATCTCAACTCTGGTTGACGTTTTTTTGAGAAACGTGCAACAAACGCGTCAGTTAAATAATGTGTATTTAGTTTCTAAAGCTGGGGTCGTTAGTTACTCATCTAATATCAATGATGATTTGGGCACCAATATCTACACGGGCGCATTTAATCAAGAACCTTTAGCTATGTTAGTTCAAGATGTGCTTAGAACAAAGGAAGCTGCTCATTCTCCGTTTGTTAAGTATAAAGCTGACGGTGACAATTTTTCAGCCTTTGTTGCTCATCCCGTATTTGATAATGGTGACTTATTAGGTGCTATAGTTTTTCAAGTTTACCCATCAATCTTCGACTCAATAACTCACAACGATCAAAGCTTAGGAAAAACAGGCGAAGTCCTCTTAGCAAGGCTCGATGTTAATAAAGCAATATTCTTGTCCCCGCTACGTTTTACTCAAAAAAATGCCAAAGCGTTAACTCTGGATTTAGACTCTGATATGAGCCATGCAATGAAGCAAGCGGTTCAGGGTATGTCAGGGCAAGGTGAATCCATAGATTATCGTTTACATGACGTTTATGCCGCTTGGCAATATGTTGAGAAATTTAACCTAGGTATCGTGGTTAAAGTAGACAAACAGGATGCCCTCTCATCAATCACAAGCTTTCAATTTTTCATCTATAGCATTGCAACCGCCGTTTTAATCCCTTTAATTATTTTCGCCTTCCTCATTTCTCGTCGCTTTACTCGTCCAATCATTGATATGGTGCATTCGACCAATGCTATCGCCAGTGGCAACCTTGAACAAACCCTAAAAGTAAATTCCGATGATGAAATTGGGCAGTTAGCAAATTCTATCAATGAGATGTCCAACCATATTAATCAGGCCTTTGAAAATGAGGAAGCTGACCGTTGGCTACAAGAAGGTGTCGTTAAACTTTCTGAAACTATGCGTGGTAATCAAATCAGCACAGACTTGGCAGATAATATTGTGTCATTTGTGTGTGGGTATTTAAACGCCAAGGTTGGCTCGTTATACATCGTTAAAGATCAAGAATTAGAACTCGCTGGCGGATTTGCATTTGTACCTCATTTTGCAAATCAATCGATTGAGTTTGGCTGTGGACTTGTAGGCCAAGCAGCTATTTCAAAAGAAACTATGACCATCACTCAAGTGCCTGAAGATTATACTTCTATCAGTTCAAGCATGGGGGAGATAACACCTCAAACCTTGGTGATATTCCCATTAATGAAAGATGACAATGTGGTTGGCGTAATAGAACTTGGCTGGCTAGAACAAGAGCATAAATATACGTCGCATTACCTAGAAGCAATTTCTGAGTCCATGGCGACAGCGTTAAGTGTTGCTGAGTCACATCAAAAACTGCAAGTATTGTTGGACCAATCACAACAACAAATGGAAGAGTTGCAAGTTCGAGAAGAAGAGCTAAGAGCAATTAATGAAGAGGTTGAACAGCGTTCTACTCAGCTCGCCCACTCACAAAAGAAATTGGAACAACAATCACAAGAACTGCAATCAACCAATGATGCCCTCGAACATAAAAATACAGCCATTGAAGCTAAAAATGCTGAAATAGAAATATCGCGACAAGAGATATCTGAGAAAGCAGAAGAATTGGAAGCGTCTAGCCGTTATAAATCTGAATTCTTGGCTAATATGTCCCATGAGCTTCGAACGCCGCTCAATTCTATGTTGATCCTGTCACGCATATTATCTGACAACGACGATGGCAATTTGGATGACGATCAGGTTGAGTCATCTAAAGTGATTCACAGAAGCGGTCAAGAATTACTGTCTTTAATTAATGATATTCTTGATTTATCTAAAATTGAAGCAGGCAAAATGGAAGTACTCTATGAGTCGTATAACCTGCGCGATATTACCTATGAACTCAACGGCCAATTTAAAGCCATCACCGCAGAAAAAGGGTTAACCTTCGATGTTATCATCGATGATGATGTTCCCCGTTTTATGGCGATTGAAGTGCAAAAAGTACAACAGGTACTGAAAAACTTACTCTCTAATGCCATTAAATTTACCGACCATGGTGGTGTAACACTTTCAGCAAAAATTGCGCCTGTTGGTCAAGTTTTCTCTCATGCTTCATTGTCTGAGAATCCTGTATTAGCCCTATCAATTATCGATACCGGCATTGGTATATCAGCAGAGAAACAAAAAGCTATTTTTGAAGCATTCCAACAAGCAGATGGCTCCACAAGTCGAAAATATGGCGGCACGGGATTAGGGTTAACAATATCTCGTCACCTAACAGAACTTATTGAAGGTGAGTTAGGTGTGCATAGCATTCCAAATAAAGGCAGCACATTTACGCTGTACATTCCGATAAAAGAAGCGATAGATAGTGAAGCAGATCAAGATGAACTCATGATTGCACCCGTCGAGAATACGGCGCTTGCAACACCTGAACCGCAATCATTAGAGCGTTTACAAACTCACATGGATGGTATTGCAGATGATAACAAAGTGGTTGTTATCATTGAGGATGATATAAATTTCTCAAAAGTATTGTCATCCTTAGCTACGAAATCTGGTTTTAAGTGTATATTGGCAAATACTGGGGCTCAGGGTATATCTTTGGTTAAAGAGCACCTGCCTTGTGGTGTTATTCTTGATTTGGGCTTGCCAGATTTGCCTGGGGCAGATATTTTAGAGTTACTCAAGGAACAACCTGAAACCTCCGATATTCCGGTACATGTGATTTCTGGGCATAATAAGACCCAAGAGTTAACAGATAAGGGCGCTGCTGCTTTTCACCAGAAACCAATTGCGACACAGGAGATAAGAACATTGCTTTATAGCTTAGTAGAATCTTCACCAAGTCAAAGTGAACAACATTTGATGTTGTTCGATCAGGGCGACTCACAATCTCCTATCGATTTATCGTTTCTGAAAGAGACGTCAATGCTCGTTAGGCCTGTTGGTTCGTTAGATGAGTTATCACATCAGCTCGGAAATAACGTCAATGCGGTTAGTGGCATTATTATTAAAAGCCAACAGCTGCAAGAGTCGCAACTCACCTGGCTACATGACAATTATCAATTTAATAACGAACGTAATATTTCGGTGATAGTATTTGTTGATAGTGACCCTCTTCCTGAGCAAATTTCATTATTAGAGCAAATTGATTGCCATGTCATTATCAATGGTGCTCATTCAAATGAGCGACTACATGATGAAGTCTTATTATTTTTATCAGGGGTTGATAATTCGGCAAGTAAGAGTGAAGTTTTAATCACTCCAACGCCAGAGCCAATTCAGGCTCCTTTGCCTAAGTCGACTGTGGTTACAGACAATAACACCACAAATACAAACAATAACGAATCTAGCTTTGCTGGCTGTGAAGTATTGCTTGTTGATGACGATCTTCGTAATACATTTGCACTGTCTAAGGTACTTAAAAAACATGGTATGAAGGTGACATTGGCTGATAATGGACAAATGGCACTCGATCGACTCGATGCTAATAACGCCATAAACATCGTATTAATGGATATTATGATGCCAGTGATGGATGGGCATGAAGCCATGCGTCAGATAAGATTACAGGATAAATTCGCCAACATGCCCATCATCGCGCTAACAGCTAAAGCGATGCAGGAAGATAGACGTAAATGTGTGGAAGCAGGTGCCAGTGATTACCTAACCAAGCCGGTAGACATTGATAAATTGATTGCAATGATGCGTGTATGGCTCTATCAAGAAGTGACATAAGTTTGGTTGATTTAGCCTTTTGTTCAGATACAGTAGAGTGCCAAGACATTGAATATAGTCTTGTTTTAAATGCCATTAAACTACGCTATGGCCACGATTTTGACGCTTATGCTCAAAAATCACTTAAAAGACGTTTAGAACATCATGTAGAAAAAAACGGTCTTAATAGTTTAACCGACATGATTAAGCCCATTATTTATGATGAAGCGTTTTTTGAAGATTTACTAAATACCGTATCAGTGCCTGTGACAGAAATGTTTAGAGATCCTGAATTTTTCAGCACCTTAAGAGAAAAGGTTTTACCGTTATTAAAAACCTATCCCAATGTCAATATATGGCATGCAGGGTGCGCGACAGGTGAAGAGGTTTATTCTATGGCTATCATGCTGGAAGAAGAAGGTCTTTACGATAACTGTAATATATATGCGACAGATTTTAATGGCGGATCACTAGAACATGCCAAACATGGCATTTATAGTTACAGTAAAATGCAAAAATATACGGAAAATTATTATCTGGCTGGCGGCAAAAAAAGCTTTTCAGATTATTATGATAGCCACGAAAATGGCATCAAAATTAACAGTAAATTATCGCGTAATATCACGTTTGCCAAACACAATCTAGCGAATGACAGAGTGTTTGGACAATTTAACCTGATTTTATGCCGCAACGTGTTAATATACTTTGGTAAGCAGTTGCAAGATAAAGTTTTTTCACTATTTTATGAGAGTACTTTGTCTTTAGGGTATTTATGTTTAGGCAGCCACGAATCGCTTAATTATAATAATACCCTAATGCGATACGATACCGTTTTTGATAAATACAAAATTTATCGCAAGCGTAAATAAGTGCCGCTTTGTAATGCTAGATGGATTTAGTTAAATGATGGATATTTGTTAAATGATGGAATTAGCAATGGAACACTTACGACCTAAAATTTTAATTGTTGACGATAGGCCAGAAAATTTATTTGCCTTAGAGCAAACATTAAAGCCGCTTAATGCGTCACTTACTCGTGCTATGTCCGGCGAAGAAGCCCTTTCTCAAGTCCTTAGAGAGCAATTTGCACTCATCCTGATGGATGTTCAAATGCCCGGTATGGATGGGTTTGAAGCCGTTAGTTTAATGCGCGATTATGATGATACAAAAAATGTTCCTGTTATTTTTGTCACCGCTATTTCAAAAGAGCGTCAATTCGTCGAACAAGGTTATGAGTCAGGCGCGGTAGATTATCTATTTAAGCCCATAGCGCCTGGTGTGCTGTTAAGTAAAGTTAAAGTTTTTCTGGAATTAGAAAAACAGCGCATTGAATTAGAGTACGCCGTCAATCAAAATAAAGAGTTGGCTGCACACAATGAAACCGTACTAGATTGCATCATCGAAGGTATTATTTCCTTTAACAGTAAAGGCATCATTGATTGGGCTAACCCAACCGCCTTACGATTGTTGGGTATGACCTTACCCCAGGTAGCAAAATCACGCTTGTTTGATTTATTCCATCTTGATCAAAATCAACCACCCATTCAGTGGGATGAATTTACAGAAACTAATGAATCAGGCACACATGCCCAAATTCGAAACTGTGACTATTTACTCAAAAGACCGGACTCAACAACCTTCCCTGTCGAGTTCTCTATGTCAGGTTTCACCAATAACATTCAAGATGGCGGCGTTTTTTCATTTCAAGATATTACTGAACGAAAGTGGACTGAAAGCGAGTTAATTCGTTTAGCCCAAGAAGATTCTCTGACTCAACTGCCCAATCGCGCCCTATTCCATGAATTTTTACGTGTAAGCTTGCAAGAACGTATGCGTGATGGGGGGAATTTAGCATTGCTCATGTTAGACATGGACAATTTCAAACGGGTCAATGATACGCTGGGCCATGACGTTGGGGACAAACTTTTACAATCGGTTTCAGCGAGATTAGAAGAAGCATTACGACAAGGTGACCTCGTTGCTCGTTTAGGCGGTGATGAATTTGGCATCATTTTACCCATGATCCGAAAATCCGACGATGCAGGCCGCGTTGCCAAGAAAGTTCTAGAGTCCTTTCAAAAACCCCATCAGTTAGGAAGCTACACACTGACCGTTGGTGCGAGCATCGGTATTACCACCTTCCCAGAAGGTGGTAAGGATATTCAAGAATTAATAAAGTCCGCTGACACTGCTATGTATCATGCTAAAGGGACTGGTCGAAATAGCTTCCAATTCTTCTCAGCTGAAATGCAAGAACGTGTAATTGCTAAAGATACGCTAGAAAAAGAATTAACTATCGCCCTAACGCAGCGCCAATTCGAAAGCCATTATCAACCAAAAATTGGCGCGGCTGGCAACTTGGTCGGTTATGAAGCCTTAGTACGTTGGAATCATCCAACTCGTGGCCTTGTATTTCCCGGTGATTTCATTGAATTAGTCGAAGAAACAGGCCTCGTTGTTGAACTTGGCAAGCAGATGCTTGAAATGGCATGTCATCAAAATAAAAAGTGGATTGATGAAGGCGTTGTTGCACATAACACCACAGTAGCTGTGAACGTTTCTGTTAGGCAGCTAACTGATAAGGGACTTGTTAATACCATTAAAAAAGTGTTGCATGACTCACAACTACCACCAGCATGTTTAGAAGTAGAAATTACTGAATATACAATGATGAATGATGTTGAACATGCCATTGTCGTATTAACACAGCTACGTGATTTAGGCGTAAAAATCGCTATTGATGATTTCGGTACTGGGTATAGTTCATTAACTTACTTATCTAAGCTGCCGCTTAATACCTTGAAGGTGGACCAATACTTCGTCAATGGTATTGGTGAGGACAAAGGTGACGAGTCTATCGTTAAAGCCACGATTAACTTAGCACATAGTTTAAATTTAGAAGTCACAGCAGAAGGCGTTGAAACAGATCAGCAGCGCCGATTCTTAATCGAAAATAATGTAAATTATTTGCAGGGGTATTTCTTTTCAAGGCCGCAAAGTGCAACCAATTTAGAATTATGGATTGCTGAGCAAAACTTTGAAAATTCTCCCCGCATTCCAGCGGTATAGCGCGAGCAACTCAGGCTATACCGTTGGTCGTTTAACGACTACTTAGGGTTAGTTAACAAATAAGCCACTAAATCATTAAGCTGTTGCTGCGGTGTAATTGAATTATCTTTTGCACTTTCAGTGAGTTGAGCTAGAAGTACACGATATTTATCATTTACGATTAAGTCAGGCGTAAACCTTACCTTATCCGCATTAGATTTATTCACCATGCTTTTCACCATATTTAGCGTTTCTTCATGATTCATTGTGGCTTGAAAAGTTTCATTGTCGACGCCCAAATCTTTAAATACCTGCTGAACTTGACTGTATTGACCTATATATTTTTCGTCTTTGAAATGGCTGTCAAAAACTGCATCTACAAATTTATCTTCGATGTTTAAACGTTTTGCAATCGCCACTGAAAAAGTCATTAACTTACCCCACTCTGGACGTTGTTGCGGCATTGAAATAACATGAGAGCGATTAAAGGTGACATCCTTAGCTAGAGTTGATTTTAGTTCTTTTAACATAGGCTCTGTGCGATAACAGTGGCCACAATATAGTGAAAAGTGCTCAACAATCTCTGAGGTTTTAGATGGTGTGTCTCTAATTACTTCAAAGTCGGTGCCTTTAACAAAGGAGACTTCTGATTCTTTTGCTTGAGGAGAACAAGCTATTAAGGTTGATAACGCTGCGGTTAATACGGTTGCTTTAACGGTTTTTAACAAAGACATCGATAAATCTCTAACTGTAAATGAGGTCTTGATTCTACAATACTATTTATACCCTTTCCAATTGAAAGTTGCTGATTGAGATCATAATATTGACAATTATTAAATTGATACATTTTCTCGTTTCAAGCTTGAAACAGCCTTGTTTTCTATAGAAATTAAACTAATCAGAGCAGCCATTTTAAAAAAGTGCTGTATAGTGTTCGAAAATTTTCAAATCCACTTTATGTGATGCTAACACCTGAAACATCAGTCGTTGACATCATGTCCCTAACAAGAGTTAAATTAATGATTATTAAGCCTAAAATTCGTGGTTTCATTTGTACAACTACTCACCCTACTGGTTGTGAAGCTAATATCTTAAAGCAAATTGAATTCACTAAAGCACAGCCAAAAATTGAAGGTGCACCAAAGAACGTTCTAGTTATCGGTTCATCAAGTGGTTACGGAATGCCTTCACGCATCAGCGCAGCCTTTGGCGGCGGTGCAAATACCATTGGTGTATTTTTTGAAAAAGCACCAACAGAAAGAAAAACGGGTAGTGCTGGTTACTATAATGCAGCGGCATTTGATAAAGCAGCTCATGAAGCTGGTCTTTATGCTAAAAGCTTTAATGGCGATGCCTTCTCACATGAAGCTAAAGCGAAAGTTATTGCAGCGATTAAAGAAGATTTAGGTCAAATAGACCTTGTTATTTATTCGTTAGCAGCACCAGTTCGTAAAATGCCTGAAACAGGTGAAATTGTTCGTTCTTGTTTAAAACCTATCGGTGAAACATACACTTCGACTGCGATTGATACTAATAAAGATACGATTATTGAAGCTTCAGTTGAACCTGCAACGCAGAGCGAAATTGATGACACTATCACTGTTATGGGCGGCCAAGACTGGGAGCTATGGGTAGATACATTGCATGAAGCTGGTGTTTTAAGCGATAGTTGTAAAACTGTTGCTTACAGCTATATTGGTACTGAGCTTACATGGCCTATCTATTGGGACGGCGCATTAGGTAAAGCTAAGGAAGATTTAGACCGTGCAGCTTGTGCGTTAAACACAAAACTTGCACAGACTGGTGGACAAGCAAATGTTGCAGTTCTTAAGAGTGTTGTAACACAAGCAAGTTCAGCCATCCCAGTTATGCCGCTTTATATTTCTATGGCATTTAAAGTGATGAAAGAGCACGGCCTTCACGAAGGTTGTATGGAACAAGTCTTTAGATTATTTAGCACACAATTGTATAACAGCGGTGCTAAAGCAAACCTTGATGATAAAAACCGTTTCCGTCTAGATGACTGGGAATTACGTGATGATATTCAACAAGCATGTCGTGAAATCTGGCCACAAGTGACCACTGATAACTTATTCGAGTTAACTGATTACGCAAGCTATAAAAAAGAGTTCTTACAACTCTTTGGTTTTGAAATCGACGGTGTTGATTACGAGAAAGATGTTGATACCTTAGTTGATTTCGACGTTCAAGACATCTAATCACTCATTGGATATATGCAAGCCTTGATAACGTCTGTTATCAAGGCTTTTTTTATGATTAAAAAATGTAACCGATGTATTTAGCACTGCACAAAAATCATTACAGATGAACTTCAGGAAATATTTTATGTAAATGGTATTCATGTTCACCAAACTGCGTTAAATTATCACCAACTCTTAGTTTGCGGCGCTGTGCCGACTCTGTTTAGGAATAATATAATGTTAGAGCAATTGTCCCCCCTTCCAGCCGATCCCATTTTAGGCCTATTAAAAGCCTATGGTGCAGACACTAATCCCAATAAAGTTGACTTGGGTGTAGGTGTATTTAAAGATGACAACGGTCATACGCCGATTCTCGATTGTGTGAAAGTAGCAGAGCAACAGCGAACGGATACTGAAACATCAAAAATTTATATCGGACCAACGGGTGAGCCAGCATTTAACGACATGATGACCAAGTTAATCTTTGGTGATCACGCGGCGATTAGTCAAAATAGAACACGCACTATTTCAACGCCTGGCGGCACAGGATCGTTAAGAGTTGCAGGCGAATTTATTAAAGCCTGTAAACCCAACGCAAAAATTTGGTTATCAAACCCTACTTGGGCTAATCATAACGGTTTATTTAGCGCTGCAGGTTTAACGGTCGCGTCATACCCTTATTATAATTATGAAACAAAATCTCTTGATTTTGACGCTATGCTAGAAACACTTTCAAGTGTGCCAGCGGGTGATATTGTATTGCTTCATGCATGTTGTCATAACCCAAGTGGTATGGACTTGTCTAAAGAGCAATGGAACCAAGTCACAGCTATCGCAAAGAAAAATGGATTTACGCCGTTAATAGACATGGCTTATCAAGGTTTTGGTCTTGGCTTGGATGAAGATGCATATGGTCCACGTTTAATGGCTAGTGAACTTGATGAATTGTTACTGTGTAGCTCATGTTCAAAGAACTTTGGTCTTTACCGTGAACGCATAGGCGGTTTTACCTTGTTAGCAAAAGATAGTGCCACAGCTGATACTGCACATTCTGTGTTGCTATCTGTAGTTCGTAGTATTTACTCAATGCCACCAGCCCATGGCGCAGCCATTGTTAGCACCATTTTAGGTAGCGAAGATTTAACTAGTCAGTGGCACGGTGAGCTTGCAATTATGCGTGAACGTATAAGTAACAATCGCCAATTACTGGTAGATGCCTTAAAAGCTCAAGGGATCACGCGTGACTTTAGTTTCATTACCAAACAATCTGGCATGTTCTCTTTCTTAGGAATAACCCCAGAGCAAGTAACAACACTGATTAAGGACTACAGTATTTACATGGTTGATTCTAGCCGTATTTCAATTGCTGGCATCAGTAAAACCAATGTTGAATATCTTGCAAAATCGATTGCTCAAGTTATTAAATAGACAAGCTATATAACTCTAAAAGGATATTTTAAATAAATATCCTTTTTTTACACTGCCCCTTCTTACAACAGCCACAGCTAACATTATTATAAACAGTCAGTTAATAACCTCATTCAAAAATAACGTACAAGCCAGTCGATAAAACCATCGCAATCAAATCTTATTCTTACGCGCAAATTTTAAATTGCCAACTACAGTATCAGTTAACAAAATCCTAGCCGTCATCTTTATGCTGCATTAATTGGTTAGAGCGTGTTGTGCTCTAAACTAAGATGTTAGGGGCTATTTAAATTTGTTAACAAGCCAAAGCGTTCATCCATTGGTTACGCTTTAATAATCACAATAATAAAAATAGACACTTTAAGTGTCTCAAAAGGAAGTTAATAATATGACGACCAAATTATTAAAAACCTCGTTAGCACTCATTCCGCTGACTGTTTCCCTATCATTAGCCGCAAATGTAAAAGATCCTCTCACACCACAACAATGGCACTTGAAAAATAATGGCCAAAAAGCATTTTCAGCCACTGGTGGTGTGAAAGGCAGTGATTTACGAGTAAGAAAAGCCCATAAAATGGGAACAAGAGGTCAAGGCATCCAAGTGACAGTGATTGATACTGGTGTTCAAATATCCCATAAAGATCTCGCGAACAATGTAGTTGCAGGATCTGTCGATTTACTTAACGGGGGAAATAATCCCGTTGATAATAATGGACATGGCACCGCGGTTGCTGGATTGATTGCTGCGGTAGGTTATAACAATGAAGGCGTGCGCGGTATTGCGCCTTCGGCTAGCCTTAATGGCTTTAACTTTTTATCAGAGCAAAGTTTGACATCATTTTTAGCGTCACATGGTAAAAGTGAAGGCACAAAAAACACGCATGTGTTTAATCAAAGCTATGGCAGTGGTGATATTTTCCCAAGAGCTTATGACATTGAAAATGATCTAGAGCTCGCCATTACCGAAGACACATTGCAAAGTGTCAGCATGGACAACGCCGATGGCCGCGGCGCCGCTTTTGTAAAATCAGCAGGCAATGGTTTTAATTTCTTTGGTTTTAGTCAATATTTCATATTGCCTGGTAACTATTTTAGTGCAGCAGACGATGGTGAAATTCGCAATCATGGACTCCCCATGGAAAACAGCAATGCTGAGATTTCAGACTCAAATTTTTGGAACATCGTTGTGAGTGCGTTTAATGCATCAGATCAACGTGCCAGCTATTCTTCTGTAGGCTCCAATGTATTCATGACAGCCACTGGTGGCGAGTTTGGTTCAAATAGTCCAGCCATGGTAACCATTGATTTAATGGGGTGTGATGCAGGCTTTAATACCACAGATTCACTGGGTTCTAACGGACTGCATGGAGGAACAAATATTGATCCTACCTGTGACTATACCAGTGTCATGAACGGTACATCATCGGCGGCGCCTAGCATGTCAGGTGCTATAGCGATAGTCATGTCTGCCAACAAAAATATTACAGCACGGGACGCAAAACATATTCTAGCAATGACAGCATCTAAAGTAGATGCGAATAACGCGGGAGTCTCTTTACCCTTTACTGACAGCAACGGAGATCCGGCTCAATACCAAGCGGTCGATAGCTGGCAACAGAATGCAGCAGGTTATCCATATCATCTCTTTTATGGCCTAGGTAAACCTAACGTGAATAAAGCCGTAAAAATGGCTAAGCGCAAGGGAAAGCATAAGTACAAAAAACTGTCCAAGTTAAAAATAACGCCATGGTTCAATAAAAATACTCACTTGGAAATTCCCGATGCACAGGTAGTAGGTGCCACCTCTATTCATAACGTAAACATTGGCAAGAAATTTGTGATTGAAGGCGTTCAAGTCAAACTAGATTTAGACCACGCAAGATTAAGTGATTTGTCTATCGAACTCATTTCTCCGTCAGGCACAAGAAGTGTGTTAATGACTCCCAATTCCGGTGCATTCTTAGGACAGAATGCGGTTGATGTTCCTTTAACCGGTTTGCGTGACCAATTAATGTTATCAACTAATTTCTACGGCGAACAAGCCAGTGGTAATTGGCGCCTAAAGGTAGTTGATGTCGGTGGTGAAGGAGATGGAAACTGGATTTTATATGATCGTGTCACTGGAGATGCAAATTTAATGGAACCAGAAAATAATATCCAGCCCGGTACTCTTACCAATTGGTCTATCCGCTTCTTCGGTCATAAAGGAAAATAATGATGAAAATAATTACACTACTATTATTAACGATTACATTAACTGCAAACTGCCTAGCGACCGACTTGCCCCGCTTACCTGAAAAGCATGATGCTCAAATGGTCACTGTCGGTTTTGTTGAAATAGATGGACAGCGTTACACGAAAATCATGTCACCGGAGCGCATAAAAGCTTTTTCTCCAGTCACGACAAAACAATTACTTGCGTCACAACCTGGACTGTTTTCAGGGGATATGATCAAACAAGGGAAACTTTCAAATATTGAACGTATTAGTGGAAACTTACTTATTTCCACTGAGGATAAGACAGCCATGGCTAGCATCGCTCAGTTACATCAGCTCGCCATAACTTACACTCTCAATAATATGGCCATTTTAAAGGCGCCAAAAGGACAAGAGCTCACCTCACTACTTAAAGCCTTAAAAGCTGATAAGCGCATAAAAGTAGTCAATTTAGAACGCATCGTTAATAAAATGCATCCTGAGTAATATTTAGACAAAATATGAATCCTGCTAAATACTTCAGATAATCAGAGATTTAAAGGTCATAAAGGTGTACATTCTGTGCACCTTTTTATTACAGGCTACCTCACCCCTCCTCCTTAAGTACTTAATTATTAACAAGCAATAATTTCTAGCACTAAAGTATAGTTTATAGCATAACAAACGACCTACAATTGTTAGATAAACCATAAAAATGTATTATACAAGCACTCGATTGATCATTAGCTAGTTATTGCAATTGAGATCTTCGCAACCTTGGCTTATTTGAACCAGCACAGCTAAGCAATAATTTAATCAGGTTGGTATGACTGTATTCCTTCGATATGACATGTTAGTGACCCAATAATGACGCACGTTGAACAAATTTTATTACCATTTTTTACAGTAAGAAATGGATTATTAATTGGATGTAATAACATATTTACTGACCTGTTTGGTTATGACGATAAATCATTAATACAGCATAGATTGCAAGATATTCTGACGATTGAATCTGACGATCCTCACTGCCAATTTGACATTAACCAATTATTTTCTGGTGCTAGGCAGTCTGGTGGCGTAAAAGCACAAGGCATGCTCAAAAATCAGCACCATTATTCACTGCACGTCGAAGTATTTTGTCAGTCTGATCTTAATGCTAAAGGTACCTTCAATTTCTTCTTTCGCATACTAGAAGACAAATCTCAAGATTTAGTCACAGGATTACCTAATGGCTGGGCCATTAGTTCTCGTGCCAATCATTTGCTTAACCTACCTGCCCACTCATTGCCACAATTGGCCGTGATCATATTTAAGGTTGATAATTTTTCCACATTGAACTTCAGACGAGGCTACAATGTGGGAGATGAGTATTTGACGGTATTAGGTCGAAAGCTGACACAATTGATGGGTAAAGAAAATTTAGTTGTGCGTTTTTCAAATGCAAAATATGGCATTTTAGTTGAAGACTATAACGACCTGCGCCCTGAACAATTTAAAGAATATGTGACATCAATTTGCCAAGCTTTATGTGACATTTCATCGAGTCCGATTGAATTAGAAAATGACGTTTTTGTTCATAAAAATTTCAGCATTGGCGTTAGTGAAATCAATGCCTGTTATAAAAGTTATTTCGCGATGGAAATTGCAACTGAAACAGCAATGCATCAAGCGGCCAAATTTAGCACCTCAAAATTTATATTTGCTACCAGCAAAGTAACTGGCAGGCTGCTAACAAAAAAATTGATTATTGACGACTTACCGCAAGCCATTGCTCAGCAGCACATAACAATGCATTACCAGCCGCAATATTGTTTAGTCTCAAAAAAAGTCATGGGGCTAGAGGCTCTATCGCGGTGGGATCATGAATACTTAGATTACATATCACCTGCTTTTTTTGTCGGCATTGCTGAAGAGATTGGATTACATTTTGAGTTTGATTTGTTCGTATTTAAGCAAGTATGTAATCAAATACAAGCATGGAAAAAACTCGGCTACGACATTCCGCGTGTTTCAATCAATATCTCATTTAAAACCCTAGAAATGGGTTCCTTTGTTTCACGGATAGAGCAAATAATTAACGAAACAAAATGCCCCACTAATTGTGTTGAAATTGAAGTCACAGAAACAACAAGCATTAAGAATATTGACAGCCTGTTTGAAAATATTAACCAGGTTCAGCAATTAGGTATTCATATCGCAATTGACGATTTTGGCTCAGGTTATTCTTCATTAAGCCTTATCCGTACGCTTCATCAATCGTTAGATAAATTAAAACTTGATAAGAGCCTTATCGATAATATCTGCAACACCACCATCGATCGAGATGTTGTAAAGCAAATAATTGAGCTAGGTGGTGTATTAGGGTTAGACGTATTGGCTGAGGGCATTGAGCATCCTGAGCAACAAGCCTTATTATCAAGCTTAGGCTGTAAATTTGGTCAAGGGTATTTATTTGAGAAGCCTTTGCCTGCACAAGATATCGTAAAATACTTCATCGAAAAATAGCACATTTCCAACAATGGGAATGTGTTTTCAGCCACCGCTTGATTCATTGTAATCCCATCCCAAATTAACTACTAGAACCAGTCAAATACTCCACATAAAGTCACTAAAGGGACCACTTGATAGTTAGGTGATATCTAATTGGAAAATGTCATGATTTATAACTGCGAGCTATTATTGAGTAATGTAGATATGCTAACTTAGTCATTAACTCGTTATTTATTAGATAGATTTTTATGCGTGTGTAGTGTTCCTTTTTTCTTTCATAATCTTAATTTACCTTCATATGAACAAGAGCCTGATGCAGAAAGTTTTGGTAAATAAGTGAGGAAATATTTTGATTAAAAGTAATTATTTAAAAAAAATATGTATTATTTTTTCTTGTTTATGGGGAAGTTATATATTTGCGAATCAGCCTTTAAACGAGCAGAAATCTCTTATATATAAAAATTTTCTTGGCGAAAAAGTTATAATTTCACTCAATGCAGAGAGCAATAAATATCTGATTTCTAGAAAACATATCAGAAATATCGGTGATAATTGTCAAGATAAGTTAAAATTTATTTTATGCTTTGATACTAATTTATTGACAGTTGCGATTCCCAAAAAGCTTAAATACATGAAATCATGGACTGAGTCTGGAGTTGACTATACTGTGGAAGAACGCTTTGATAAACTTTCAATATTAGGTAAAGATTATCGTAATGTTTTTGTTATTTTGGTTAAAAAAGAACGAAGATTTATTGGAGCTAAAATGACACTTCAAGAGTACTATTTGTTATTTTCTCCTGCAATTGGAATGTTAGGGTTTCAAGAGCCTCAAGCTGGAAAACATAGTATTTTTTATTTTTTTTCAGGAAAAATATGAAGGTCACAGACGAATGTTGGACCACAGACGAATTTTGCGAATTTTAGACAGCTATGAAATTTAGATGGCTAAACATTATCATTAATTTAATAAGTATTTATACTGTTTATGCATATCTGTAGTGGTTCAGTGAATTTGGTTGATTTAATTATAAAGAAATAGATAAGACTAGAAGAAAATATATAGGAGACTATTTTTAACAGGAGCAACGATGAGTAAATTCTTACTATTTGTTATTATTATATTAAATACAAGCATTGCTAAGGGGGAAAGCAGAGGATATATTTCTGCTGCTCTGGATGTGTATATGTTTGATGTTAACTCAAAAAAAGTGACTATGAATGACTCTACTGATGACTTCATTGATTGTAGCGCTGATGGTGTCAATAAATGCATTAAACTAGATGGTACTATAATCGCAATACCTGATAATATTATTTCTGAAAATGTCGAATTAGAATTAAAAGTATATTCACTAAATGAAAAAGAGAAAATATATGCGTACCCCATTTTAAGAAAAATTAATTTACTGAGCATTGAGCATGAAGGATATGTAATACATCTAGAAAATAGCAATACTCATGCAGAAGAAATAATTTTTTTTTCAAAAACACAAGGGGTATTAATGTTCTCAAATTCTGGGAACACATTTATTTCTCAGTTTAGATGTGGTTTGTTTGCACCTAAAGCATGCGAAGGATAAATATTAGACATATATGGACGTGCACATAAGACCAATTACTGGACAGGCATTAATTCATCATTGAAATAGTAACCTAATTCGCATGCATGGATATTTTTAACTGAAAAAATCAAAGTGTCCTTTATGGATTTAAGTGATGAATAGTTTTGGTTTGTGCTGTTTTTTATTTTTAAAAACAGGGCTAAAAGATCATCAAGCCATTAACTCGTTATTTATTAGCATAAGCATAACTATTAAAACTATGAACACCAGACCCAATCTGATCATTCTAATAAAACCGCCCAAATATACATAATACGGTTGTCAGTTAGCACTCTAACGCACAAGCCCAACCTTCAGTTTCACTCCACTGGAAAAATTTACGATGAAACAAAAAATTTTGGCTCGAAATATCTACTGTTGTACATTTTATTAAAACACTGTTTAATAGACCGACTAATCAGTCAGTGTTGGACGTTTTTCATGAATACTAACCATCAACAAATTCACAATGAACAATCCCTGCAAGCGCTACTTACGTTGCA
>Ga0105359_10001861_pt1 | contig 17701 bp, 16 predicted proteins | sample GOMGulsemesocosm_6_FD_83659 | JGI IMG/M metagenome (GOLD analysis project Ga0105359, IMG submission 83659) | Methane-oxidizing microbial communities from mesocosms in the Gulf of Mexico - GOM8C Gulf of Mexico | ecosystem: Environmental > Aquatic > Marine > Cold seeps | place: Gulf of Mexico...
ATGAAGAAGTCCTATAAAATAATTAAAAATTAACCATAAACTATATTTATGACTATATATAAAGATGCCCAAGAGCTTAGCAAGTTAGCCTTAGGTAAAACAACCCAATATTGCAGTAATTATAATGCATCCTTATTACAGGCAGTTCCAAGAAGCTTGAATAGAGACGCGCTTAATTTAATGAAAAACTCACTGCCTTTTCTAGGAGAAGACCTCTGGTATGGTTATGAACTTTCGTGGTTAAATGAAAAAGGTAAACCTTTAGTGGCTGTTGCCGAATTTCGTTTTCCTTGTACTAGTCCCAATATTGTTGAGTCAAAATCATTCAAACTATATTTAAATAGCTTTAATCAAACCAAATTTAAATCCATCGAACAAGTAGAGAAAATATTACAAAAAGATCTTAGTGCCACTTCAAAAGCACAAATGCAGGTAAAACTATTTCCTGTAGATCAATGCCCTGCCCTGAATATTAAGCACGATACGGCCATTTGTATTGACCATTTAGACATTGAGGTAGTTAATTACTCCCTGGACGCTAAGCTCTTAGAAAACAGCGAAAGTAACAACAACGAAATAATAGAAGAATCGCTTGTTAGTCATTTATTAAAATCTAACTGCTTAATAACTAACCAGCCCGACTGGGCAAGCATTTATATTAATTATAAAGGCCGTAAAATAGATCATGAGAAGTTATTACGTTACCTTATTTCTTTTAGGCAACATAATGAATTTCATGAACAGTGTGTTGAACGAATTTTTTGTGATTTACTAAAATATTCAGATTTAGAGCAGCTAACTATTTTCGCAAGATATACCCGACGTGGAGGCCTAGATATTAATCCATATAGAAGCTCTTTTTCAAAAAAGGCGCCAGATAATCGAACATTAAGGCAATAATACCACTTTTAATAACCATTGAATTAATTCACTTTTCGCTAATTTTTCTAAAATTTCGTATGTTTTGATTGAATAATTCAGATTAAATCAAAAAAAAGATCAATCTAACTGACATTAATAGCTTTTCTGCTCTAGTATTAGCTTATACTCTTTATATTCATTATGTTACATTAGTGATCATTGATAATTAATTTTAGTAAATGAATTTTTTGTCGCTTAAGACAATGGTTTAGGGAAAAATAGTTTTTATGAATGACAAGTCGATAGCAACTTCTCAGTTAAATGCTCTCAAGAAAAAGCTTGATACTGCAATAAAGTCTCGCGCAACATTGGAAGATGATTTTAAAAATCAATCGACAATGTTAATACAATTCATAGGGAAGTTGTCACAAGTATGTAAAGGTATTGATTTAGAACTTGATAACCGACTAGCTAAACTTAGAGTATTACTGTCTAAATCTGCCCCTCTTTGTGATATTGAAGGGCAAATAAAATTAATTTCTAAACTATTAGAACAGCATTCATCGAGTAACGATAAAAATATTCGAGATATTCACGAACAATTTATAATTTCAGGTAAAGCCCTTCAAAAGTCAAAAGGTTTACCTGCAAAATTAAGACGAGATCTTCGTTCTTTATTATCTGACAGCGCAGAAAGTAAAGATGCTTTAGTGCAATACATTGCTCCACTTATTCAATTGCTTTCTTTTTATGACACGCTTTTACAAACGAGTAAGGAGCCTATTGATACAGATGATACTGCAGAAAAGACAAATCAAGCGTCTGCACAAAATAGTGATGAAATCAACAACGTCGTTGATCAAAAAGTAATTAAAGAATTTTCCGATCTCCTAAGTTCATTAATTTCATCTGACACACATAGTAAGCAACTAGCGAAAATCAAGAACAGTTTAACCGATGAAATTTCCAACGATAAATTATTACACAGCTTCCTTGATACATTTAATCTGCTAATTGATGAATTTAAACAAGAACGTAACACGGCCAAAACTTTCCTTTCTACTTTAAGTAAAACTCTTTCTACAGTACAAACGGCCGTTAAAAATACATTATCTACGACTGAAGAATCGAAAGAGAAAAACAACGCATTAAATTTACAGTTGCAACAACAAATTACAGATATGACTGGAACTGTTGAGATAGCGACGTCATTAAGTGAAATAAAGACTGATATTAATGAAAAACTTCAGAATATTGCAGGAACACTAGAAGAAAAGTCTAACTTTGAACAAGCACAGAATAAAAAGTTAGCCAAGCAGCTTAAAGACATGGAAAGCAAGGTTAATAAATTAGAAGCCCAAAGTAACTCCTTTGAAAAACGGTTGCAAGAACAACAAATTAAAAGTATGCAAGATGCCTTGACTAAATTGCATAACAGGGCGGCTTACGATGAGCACTTCGCAAAAGAAATGGTACGTTACCACCATAAGAAGTTTGACCTCGCTATCGTAGTTATCGATTTAGATGACTTTAAACGTATCAACGATACTTATGGGCATACCGCCGGTGACAAAACACTGCAAGTTATCGCTAAGACACTTAAAAAACAGTTACCAAGAGATGCCTTTATTGGCCGATATGGTGGAGAAGAATTCGTTATTTTGTTCTCTGGATTAAACCAAAGTGACTTAATAGAAGAACTAAATGCCTTAAGAAAATATATCGCACGCTTACCTTTTAAATTTAAAAACACTAAAGTGAGTATTACGACTTCTATTGGCGTAAGTCATGTAAAACCACAGGATAATGTTCATATAGCATTTGAACGTGCGGATACTGCTTTATACCAAGCAAAAGAGGAAGGGAAAAATAAAGTTGTTTATTTATAAATAATTTATCCTACTAAATAACTTCAAATATAGAAAACAAATAATCCGTCATTGAAAGTGCAAATTTAACATCATCGAAAGTGCCACTTCGCATAAGGAGCTGTATAATGCATACTCAAATTAACCCTGTGGGCAATATGAACTTGCTTTCACAAATTGAAATAGATCAACTTCAAGAATCAGCAAGTAGCCATTTATATCAACTCTACAGAAATTGTTCATTAGCGGTATTAAAAGCAGGTAGTCATACTGATGATGCCGAAGAAATGTTCCAAAAGTACCAAGACTTTCATATTCAAGTTTTAAGACGCGAACGTGGCGTTAAGTTGGACTTACAAAATCCACCGGAAGAATCTTTTGTCGATGGGAAAATAATTAGAGGTGTGAGAGAACAATTATCCGCAGTATTACGGGATATATTATTTACTCATAGCCGTTATAAAGACGCGCCTAGCTCCCCTGAACAAATTACTCATATTGCTTTTGACATTCTACGCAATGCCAATGTCATTTTACCTGAAACAGATCCTAACCTTATAACGTGTTGGGGTGGGCACTCCATTAATGATATAGAGTACAGGTATACAAAAAAAGTGGGATATGAGCTGGGCCTAAGAGGATTTAATATTTGTACAGGTTGTGGTCCAGGGGCGATGAAAGGCCCAATGAAAGGTGCCACAATAGGTCATGCAAAACAACGCATTAGCCAAGGAAGATATATAGGATTAACAGAGCCAAGTATTATTGCCGCAGAGCCGCCAAATCCAATAGTAAATGAGCTCGTTATTATGCCCGATATAGAGAAAAGGCTTGAGGGGTTTGTACGTATGTCCCACGGTATAATAATTTTTCCCGGCGGAGCGGGAACTTCAGAGGAGCTGTTATACATTCTAGGAATAATGTTAAATCCAAAAAATAAACATCAAAGATTACCAATCATCCTAACTGGTCCAGCAGAAAGTGCCGAATATTTCCGTGAAATAGATACTTTTATTGCAGCTACATTAGGAGAAGAAGCACAAGCGCTTTATCAAATAATTGTTGATGACGCTAAGGGGGTTGCCCAAGCGATGAAAACGGGCTTGGCCGAAGTGTTAACTTATAGAAAACAAACAGGTGACGCTTATCACTTTAATTGGTCACTCACCATTGAACCAGATTTTCAACAACCCTTTGAGCCTAGTCACCAGAACATGTCTGCTCTGAAGATAAGTAAAGAATTGGATACTGCAACTCTTGCCGCAAACCTTCGAAAAGTGTTTTCTGGCATTGTGGCAGGTAATGTAAAGTCTTCAGGTATTAAAGCGATACGAAAACATGGCGTTTTTAAGATATCGGGTGAAAGTGACATTATGAACCTTATGGACAAGTTACTAAAATCATTTGTTAAACAGCAAAGAATGAAGTTACCTGGTACCGAATATATTCCTTGTTATGAAATTGCAGGAGAATAAGTAGATGGTTGCCCATCTTGTTTTAATTGACGCATTAAATTTAATACGTCGGATTTATGCGGTACAAGAGCGCCCTTTCCTACTGACCCAAAGTACAGCAGATAACGAGTTATCACAGAACACTAAAGACCAGGTTTTGTATAATACTCAAAGAGGTTGCGGCCAAGCTTTAGCTAAGATTATTGAAAAACTACAACCTAGCCATGCTCTAGCCGTATTTGATAGTGAAAGCCCTTGTTGGAGATATCAGCTATTTCCAGATTATAAAAAAGGTAGAAAAAAGATGCCAGAACATCTGGCTGATAAACTACCCGCTATTCAAGATGAGTTCATGAAATACTCTGTCGACTCACTTATTTCAGATAGTGACGAGGCCGATGATTTGATTGCAACACTGGCAATAAAAGTGGCACTACGAGGACAAAAAGTCACCATAATTTCTACAGACAAAGGTTTTTTATCTCTGCTTGGAGCTAATATTTGTGTTTACGACTATTTTAATCGACGCTATTTAGATGAAGACCATGTCATAGAAAAGTTTAATGTAAAACCAAGCCAGTTAGTAGATTTATGGGCTTTAATGGGCGACTCAACTAATAAAATACCAGGGGTTGACGGTATAGGACAAGTGAATGCCTCAGCACTGTTGAATGAACACGGCTCATTAAATGCAATTCTTAGTGCGACAAATATTAAACCCAATATGAGTAAAAAATTACAGGGTTGCGATGAGGTAGTAGCGTTAAGCCGACAACTGTTAACTTTAAAACTTGATATTCCGTTAGGCTTTAACCTTAAAGATATAAGGTTAACAAGCGTTTTAGAAGATGAAAAAAACTAATCAAAATGTTATAACCATTAACAAAGCAATATCCATATTTATCAAGGGCAATAATGAGCAAAAAAATTATAACGCGTATTTTAATGGCATTGACACTCTATGCTATTTTCGTTGTTTTAGTCATGACATTTTACGATGATAGTCCTGCAAAGATGCAATGGAATGATCGCGAAGAATACAATAGTCAGTTTATCGGTAAGTTAAAGTTAGAAAATTTCACTTTAGATCAGGCAATTCAAGAACTAGGGAGCCCAGATATCACTGAAGCCAAGAGAGTTGAGCAAATAAGCTATCAAGTGATGTTTTATCGCACTCAACATGTAAAATCTGACGGCATAACCACTCAAGATGAATGCACAGCTTTATTATTTAAGAATGGTGTGCTCAATGGAATTGGTAACAGTGCTTATCAAACTTTTTTAACTATGTAGTTAATTCATAGTAAAGTCATATAACCTTGTCTTAAATCAAATTTAAGTCAATTCATTTGGTCAATTCTTTTTTAAAACTCCAGCTATACTATTAATACGTTATTATATAGCAAGTGGTTATCAAACGTGGCCAGCTAATAAAACTAGGTCATGCGCCTCTTTCCTTTTAACTGGATAAACCTCTATTGTTTAAATATGTAATTTCGATTTTTCAGTTACGTTAATAATGACGAGCAAAATCGGACAAATATTTATGGTAATCGTTCTTACTATTTTAAGTAAGTGGAAAGGTTTTAAGCTCGCATACAAGACTTCAACATGGTATAAAACTGCGCAATCGTCTAAGTGGTTTGATCAGTGAACTCAATGACAACGAAAAATTCAATTTATATAAAGGGTAATTTTAATGGCTAAGCAAACCATAACAGTAATTCCAGGTGATGGCATCGGTCCAAGCATTATTGACGCAACACTTCAAATATTAGACAAAGCAGGTTGTGAATTTGATTATGAATTTGCAGATGCGGGCCTTACCGCACTAGAAAAGCACGGTGAATTAGTACCTGAAGAAACGATGGAATTGATCAAGAAAAATAAGATCACTTTAAAAGGGCCCCTAACAACACCGGTAGGGGAAGGTTTCACATCAATCAATGTTACATTGCGAAAGCAATTTAACCTTTACGCTAACTTACGTCCTGTCATTTCATTTGTTGGTACTAAAGCGCGCTATGAAAACATTAATATAATTACAGTACGAGAAAACACTCAAGGTATGTATTCTGGTGCAGGTCAAGTGACATCTGAAGACGGTAGCCAAGCAGAAGCAATGAGTATCATCACCCGTGATGGTGCTGAACGAATTTTAACTTTTGCTTATGAAACTGCCCGTAAAGAAGGTCGTAAGAAAGTCACGGCGGTTCACAAGGCAAATATTTTAAAATCAACTTCTGGCTTATTTCTTAAAGTTGCAAGAGAAGTCGCAGAACGTTACCCAGAGATAGAATCAACAGAAATGATTGTTGATAATTGTTGTATGCAATTGGTAATGAACCCTGAACAGTTTGATGTTATTGTTACCACTAATCTTTTTGGTGATATATTATCAGATTTATGTGCAGGATTAGTCGGTGGTCTAGGCATGGCTCCTGGAGCCAATATTGGCGAAGACTGTGCCATTTTTGAAGCGGTACATGGTAGTGCACCTGATATTGCAGGCAAAAACTTAGCTAATCCAACTTCTGTTGTCCTTGCCGCGATTCAAATGCTTGAATATTTGGACATGGGTGATAAAGCCGAAAACATTAGAAATGCCATCACTGATGTAATTAAATCAGCGGATCGTACAACGCGTGATTTAGGCGGTACACATGGAACTACTGACTTCACAGAGGCTGTTTTAGAACGCTTGTAAAAACGTTTCTTTACCACGCTTCATTACTAATCAAAAAAGCTGCCATTTGGCAGCTTTTTATGTATATAAGCCAACGACTATCGACCAACAGCCACAAATGCGAGTAGATTATTCACATTAAAACGAGTTTCTTATTGGCAGTCGCTTAACGAACACTTCATTTGATATTCCAATTCATTTTCACCGATGACTTTAAATCCTTGTTTTCCATATAGCGAAAAAGCAGGGTTTTTAAGGAGTACATTTAAGGTGATAGGTTTATTTAATTTTATCGCCTTGGTTTTTATCATTGCCAATACCCTACTACCTATACCTCTACTTTGATAATTTGGTAGTAACTGAAATTGCCTGATATGCAAACTTTGCTTTAAAACGCCCAATTTAAGCAACCCCACAGCCTCGCCATTAACTAAAATAAGATGTGAGTCATTAAAATATTCATTGATACGCGACAAATGTTGTGTTTCGGACATTTTTATCCCTGCTTGTATTAAATGTTCATCCATTGAACAAACTCTTAAATTCAATAAAAAATCAATATCTTGCTGACAAGCCATTTTAAAGCTGATGCTAATCTTCATCTTGCACTTTACTCATGTTATCTTCATGTCCCTATTTATAGTCCTTCACTAATTCGCTTTTTTTAGCCACTTTTTGAGACTCTTTCGGCGCCAATAATGTCAACTAAGTTACCTTTTTATGATTCAACTTTCTTTTTTGCAAGAACTTATCTCCCCAGTGATAAAAAGCCAATCCAAGCATAATAAAAATAGCGCCAATGAAAAGCTTGAGACTGATCACTTCATTATTAAATAGAGCCCCTAAAGTTAAAGCAAATACAGGTGTCATCATAGTAACCAAAGCAACTGTACTCGCGTTTAATTTTTGTAAAACATAGAAATAAGCAACAAAACCAATTAGGGAACCAAAAACACCTAAATACAAAATAGCCCAAATAGAGCGAGCTTGCCATTGTTCAAATGGAATTGTGCCATCGATAAGTAACCAGGTTATTAAGAATAATGGTACACATACAGATAAAGCGCCCACAGTAGTGGCAATAGGGTGAATTTCAAGGTGGACGCTTTTGACTAAGACCCCGCTTAAACTAAAGAAAAATACAGCTAGCAATATAAATAATAACCCGAAGCCATTTTGACTTTCTAAAGAGAAATTATCTGAACAAGCTAAGCTTAGGCCAAATAAAGCCATGACTAAAGCGCCTTGTCTTGCCAAGCCGAATTTTCTTTCATTTAATATTTTTTGCGCTAACAGCCCCGATATAATAGGTGAAAGACCGAAAACTAACGACATCATGCCCGATGGAATTGTACTAGCAGCGGCATAAGAAAATATCATCCCTCCATATATACCTATGCCTGAATAGCCATAAACTCTTACGGCTTTTTTATGCCACGGCAAATGAATCTTTCCATAATTAATTAAGAGTAATCCAAAGAACATAGCAATCATCATTCTTAATAGAACGGCTAAGGTTGGACTTACAGATTCACTACTCCAAACAATGCCTAATGGAGTTGTAGACCATATTAAAACTACAGCAAAATAGGCGGCACGAACAGACATGCTAATTTCTCCTAAAAAAGAAGAAGCAGAGATTAAAATACGACGTTGATAAAAAAGACATCAGTCGCAGTAATAATTTCTGCGACTTGAAAATAAAGTAAACTTTTAGTTAAACTTTTTCCCGAACACAGAATAAAACTGCCATTGCATATTGACTAAATTCAGCCAAAGCACCGGAGTAATATTTCGATATGTGGTCGATAAATGGAGTTTCATTTTAAAAAATAACTATTAAAGTTTAAGAAAGAAAAATCATTGTGGCGGTTACTTTTTAAATAGTCAATCATTAATATTTCTAATCGTTCACTTAACTGATTACGTAGATCAATCTAGTGAACTATTGCGCCTTATTATCCTTCATAAACGTCTTTCTCAACTATACTTCTTACTTACTTCAATAATACAAGGTGAAATCTATGTCTAGTGAAAACAAATGGGCATTATCCATGCATCACATTGAATGTTGTAACTGTAGTCACGGTTGTGGTTGTCAATTTTCAGGTTTCCCCGATAGTGACACCGGAGGCTGAGAAGCCATGATTGGATTTTTTGTAAAAGAAGGACATTTAAATAAATTAGACCTCGCGGGGGTAAAAATCGTCTTTGCAGCATCTTGGCCTAAGGCAATTCATCAAGGCAATGGGATAGGTGCTTTATTTATCGATTCAGCAGCCTCACCGGCGCAGGTTTCGGCACTAGCGAGTATTTTATCGGGTCAAATCGGAGGCATGCCATTTGAAGCATTGGCTGGAACTTTTACCGAATTTGAAGGACCGATAATAAAAAGTATTGTAATGGATACCAGTAACAAACACGCTTCCTTTTCAATTGAAGGTATTTTAGAGGTCGCCCAAACTCCTTTGCTTAACCCGATGAATGGTGAAGATCAAAATGTCCATATTACTTATCCCGATGGTGGTTTCTTCTGGAACGATGGGATTATAGGCACAACAAAAGCAATGACTATTGACCACAACACCTTGGTTTTTCAACATGTAGGAAAGTTTGCTGCAAAAGCCAATGTTAGCTGGGCTAATTAAGCTTATGTTTAAAAAAGCTCATTTCGGCAAAGCTTTACTTTATCTGACTTTGACACTAATGATAATCATGAGTTGGTATTATATGGCATTTCTGATGACCATGAATATGGACCCTGTGGCAAACTGGCACAAGCAAGATATTATCATGCTATTTTTCATGTGGGCCATAATGATGGCGGGTATGATGCTTCCCTCTGCTACACCTTTGATCATGCTAGTAAATCAACTCAATGAAAAAAGGAAAATTCGCCAAGCACCATACGCGCATACAATGTTTTTTATTTTAGGTTATTTACTGGTCTGGTTTTTATTTAGTTTAGTTATAACCCTTATTCAGTGGCTCTTACATTATTATTCCGTACTCACCCCGATGATGATTAGTGCACACCTAAGTTTTACTAGCTTGCTTTTATTGTGCGCTGGCATTTATCAATGGTTACCTATAAAACAACGTTGTTTAAGTTTATGTCGATCGCCTTTAAGTTTTCTAATGAAGGAATGGCGGGAAGGTCAACTAAATGCTATCAAATTAGGCAGCAAACATGGTGCCTATTGTTTAGGTTGTTGTTGGGTATTAATGGCCTTGTTGTTTGTAACTGGTGTTATGAGCTTAAAGTGGATATTTATTTTAACTCTGGTTGTTTTGATAGAAAAGCTTGCACCTTTTGGCGAGATAATCAGCAAGTTACTTGGTGTTGGTTTAATTATTTCCTCGATGGTCCTTTATTTAAGGTGATTCTTTGCCTTGACTTGATACTTTTTAATTACGCAGCTTAGTATCATTGCTTAATTAAAAAAGCTTCCGTAGAAATTGATTAAATTTTACAGAAGCTTTTTCTTTATTCATCGCGTTAACAAAACTCTTTAGGCTTTTTTCAAAAAAGCAGCCACTAATACGATACGTGTGCCACTCACTTTTCCTTCTATATGTTCAGGGTTATCTGTCAACGTTATATTACGCACTAAAGTGCCACGTTTAGCCGTAAAGTTAGCCCCTTTAACGACCAAATCTTTAATCAGTGTAACATCGTCACCATTTTGAAGGTCTGCGCCATTGCTGTCTCTAGTTGGCCCTTCTACTTGCTCTGCCGCAATACCTTGTTCAGCCCACGTTCTAACATCGTCTTCTAAGTAGACCATGTCTAACGCGTCTTGCGCCCAGCTTTCGGTTGATAATTTATGCAGCATTCTATAAGCCATGACTTGTACTGCGGGTTCTTGATTCCACATACTATCAGTTAAACAGCGCCAATGATTAATGTCTAAACTATCATTACCTTCCATTTGTGTTGTACAGGTTTGACAAATGTACACCGATTGTTGTGCGCTTAAATCACTCGTTGGAGGCACAGGATATATAGATAAACTTGAATCTGATGTGCATAACTCGCAACAATTGTTACTGCGTGCTTTTAATGCTTGTTCGGTAGGCATAATGACTCCTAATACCAACTAAATTAAGTTTGTTAAAAATTTTTCGCTATTATGCCTCTATTTAACATCACAAAGAAGCTTAGCCTTTAAAAAAAACGATAAAGTCGATTTACACTTAAAATAACTGTCTAAATTAGATCAATTAACAAATAACTACTGGACAAGGTAAAGGATTCGATGCTAAAACCTGTGCAATAAATACTAATAATAAAGGCCTAATATGTCCCAAACAATCACTGAAGAAAGCTCTTTTTTTAAAAAACTCCAATCAACCAGTTTAGTGAGCCAAATTATCGTTGCAATTATCCTCGGTACATTGTTAGCGATGGCAGCTCCTGAGATTGCTAAATCATTTTCTCTTTTAGGAAGTTTATTTGTTAATGCATTAAAAGCAGTTGCTCCTATTTTAGTGTTATTATTAGTCGCTTCATCGATTGCCAACCAAAAAGTAAATAGCGATGCTAATCTCAAACCCATTATTGGACTTTATTTACTTGGCACATTGAGCGCTGCTTTTGTTGCTGTAGCGATGAGCTTTTTATTTCCAACCCAACTGACACTTGATCTAGCAGGAGCGAGTGCAAATCCTCCGCAAGGTTTAGCAGAAGTATTATCGACTTTAGCCTTTAAAATTGTAGATAATCCTATTAATGCCATTGCTACAGGAAACTTCATCGGCGTACTTGCTTGGGGTTTAGGTATTGGCTTTGCACTTAAACGGGCAAATGAGTCGACAAAAGTGATGGTACATGACGTGGCTGATGCAGTATCTAGTATAGTAAAAATTGTCATTCGTTTTGCACCCGTTGGTATATTTGGTTTAGTAGCGAATACTATTGCAACAACAGGTTTTTCCGCATTAGCAGAGTTTAGTCATTTGGTTTTTGTCTTAGTCGGTGCAATGTTAATCATCGCGTTAGTTGTTAATCCTTTGATTGTATTTATAGTGACTAAATCTAACCCTTACCCTCTTGTTTTCACTTGTTTAAGAGGCTCTGGCATTACCGCATTTTTTACTCGAAGCTCTGCAGCGAATATTCCTGTGAATATGGCACTATGTAAAAAATTAGATCTTCATGAAGATACTTATTCAGTTTCAATTCCGCTAGGCGCTACTATAAATATGGCCGGTGCCGCTATAACCATTACCGTGTTAACTTTAGCTGCGGCCAATACTTTGCATATAGAAATAGATTTTGCTTCAGCTATATTACTTAGTGTTATAGCGTCTATTTCTGCTTGTGGTGCATCAGGTGTTGCTGGTGGATCTTTATTGCTTATACCATTAGCTTGTAGCTTATTTGGCATAAATACCGATATTGCCATGCAAGTCGTTGCTATAGGTTTTATTATTGGAGTCATCCAAGATTCAGCAGAAACCGCGTTAAATAGCTCAACCGATGTGGTATTTTCAGCGGCAGCTTCTCACCATTTAAGCAAATAAATCCACGCTATTTTTTGGCAAGAGTCTTAGAAAGCGCTAAGCCCAATACTTTTCGCTTTCTAATTAAGCCCTTTGGATCAATTTGTTGTTCAATATTCAAACGGTAAAACTTTCTAGTTCACAGCTTTGTCTTTCCTGGCTAAAACTAAATACTTGCATTCATTTAGGCAAGGAAGTTGATTGTTCCATAACAGGTTAGTGGCATCAAAAGCACCTCTGAAGCTGTGAATTTAGACGACTAAAAATGGTCAATAAATTAAAAGTCTCGCTAAAACCATTCTGCTTGCATGTCATAGCAGCTTGTATCTAGAGACATTAATATTGTTGACCAATGATAAATTTGGGGCAATTCAAAACTATAAAAATACTTCACAGCCTGCAATTTTCCTAAATAAAAACGTTCGTCATCTATATGAGGCTTTTTAGTCAAAGCCTTCGAAGCAACAATGCCTTGTTTGAGCCACAACCAAGCGACAACTATATTTCCGAACAACTCTATATACTTAACTGAATTAGCCAAGACCATATCAATATTCTGTGTTTGCATTGCCGATAACATATGGCTCGTTGTTTTTTTAAGCAACACTAATGATGACTCTAGCGCTTCAACGTATTGCGAGAGGTCATTGTGAGAAGTGGCAATAACGATGGTTTTTTCAATTTCTGCCAGAGTTGCAAAATATCCAGCCAAATTATTCATCGGAACTTTACGGGTTAGTAAATCAAGCGACTGAATACAGGTAGTCCCTTCATGGATAGGATTTAAACGGTTATCACGGTAAAACATTTCCACTGGATGTTCGTTGATATACCCATGCCCACCTAACACCTGTATGGCTAAATCGTTCGCTTTAGGGCCATACTCTGATGGCCATGTTTTGATAATAGGAGTGAGAAAATCTAACAATATATGCGCATGTTCACGTTCTTGCTGACTCGGTGCCGTAGTTTCATCATCAGAGAGTTGACTACCATATAAAACTAATGCATGAGCACCTTCGGCATAAGCTTTCTGGGCAAGCAGCATGCGTTTAACATCGGCATGTTCAATGATGTTGACCATTGGGGAAAGAGGATCCTTACATGAAGGCAAACGTCCTTGAGGACGTTCTTTGGCATAATCTAACGAGTATTGAAAACCTGCCAATGCCGTAACTGCTGCACTTGTACCCACCATGATGCGTGCTTCATTCATCATGTGGAACATATATTTCAGGCCCTGATTTTCTTCACCGACTAAATACGCTTCGGATCCGTTTTTTTCGCCAAAACTCAGCGCCGTCGACGTATGCGCCCTTCCCCCCATTTTATGAAATAGTCCGGCTAAAGCAACTTCGTTATCATCTCCAATAGAACCATCTTCATTAACTAAATATTTAGGTACAACAAATAATGAGATCCCTTTTATGCCTTTGGGCGCCCCTTTTAATCGTGCTAATACTAGATGAACGATATTTTCAGTTAAGTCGTGATCACCGCCAGAGATGAATATTTTATTACCTGAGACTCTATAACTACCGTCGCTAGCTTTAATCGCTACTGTGGTTAAATCGGCTAAACCTGAACCGCAACCTGGCTCTGTCATCGCCATCGTACCGCTGAATCGTCCACTTCGCATGGGTTTTACCCATCTTTCAACTAATTGTTCACTGGCATGAGCCTGCAATAAGTTAGCATTAGCAGTAGTTAGCGTTGTATAACCTAGTCCAGTTCCGCCAGCAGCAGACAAATAAGCACCAGCAACACTTGCAACAATTGGCGGAAGTTGCATACCGTCAAGGTCAAAGTCAGCAGTTGCAGAAGCAAAACCAGAATCAATAACGGCTTGAAAAGCGGCTTTCAACTCGATTGATAAGTGAACATTTTTTCCATCAAACTTCGGTTCAACTAAATCTAGTTTTTGACGTATAGGTAAGAAGAATTTTTCAGCAACAGCTTTTGTAGTGTTTATTACTTGTTCAAAAGTTTGACGATCGTGGTCTTGGTAACGTGTTCTTTGGGTAAGTGATTCACTATCAAAAAGTTCGTACAACATAAACGATAGGTCGCGTTCATTTAATAAAGGGGCAGGCATAGTTTTCTCTAAATTTTAGTTATTATGTGTCAGTACTATTTTTTAGTACTATTTGTCAATACCATGTTTCAGTTTATCAGGTAACCGATGGCATGGATGCTTTGTTATTTGAACAATTGTACAATAATAGGGATAATAAAGAACGATTATAGCGTATTAATGATGTGCAATAGTCGGTTTTAGTTTTAGCTTTTTTTTAATTTATCTTTGTACATCTTCTTATCGGCCAAATCAATTAGCTGTTCGAGATTATGATGTTTATTTTCAGCAATTACATGGCCAATACTGATAGTACTCTTGGGTATACCTGCATTAAGAATGTTTGTTACAAAACTTACTTTTAACCGACTGACAATGCCTTCCAAATCTTGGCAAGTTTTTAAATGTAAGATAACAACAAATTCATCCCCGCCCAAACGTCCTACCACATCAACATCCCTAAAAAAGCTGCTTAACGTTTTAGCTAAAGTAATCAATACTTGATCACCTATTTCATGACCATATAGGTCATTCAAAGCTTTAAAATCGTTAACATCAATAAATAAAACAGCGGTTAATAACGTCATTCTTTTCGACAGTTTTAACTTTTGCTGTGCTAATAATGTAAATGAACGTCTATTATTAATTGATGTTAAGGGGTCTATCATCGCCATATCTCGGACTTTACAAAAATTATCTATCATGATTAAGTCGTCTTCAATAATATCTCTTAGGTGTTCGACTAACTCCAAATAATCTTCTGGGTAATCGGTTTCATCAAAGTCCATAATACATAAAGTCCCAAATGCAGAACCATCATTTCTAATAATGGGCAGACCTAAGTATGATTTCAATCCGTCATCTATCTATTCTGGGTTATCATCCCATTGACTATCCAACGCAGCATTTTTAACGTACAGGCGCTTTTGTCTTGCACGACATGTTTGCAAAAGATGTTAGTTTCGCTGCTGATTCTAGCCCCTACGGGATAAGGGTTTTCAACTTGGTCGCACGCAATCAATACTTGAAACCCTTCGTTAGGCAAATATTGCACAACAAATCCAGCTGGTGCTTTGAAAATCCGAGCAATTAAGTTAACCGTTTTTTGCCATTTTTTATCAGATAAAAAATCTTCTTTTTGGTCGAGTAACCAATGATGCGTGTTTAACATATGAGGCCTCAAAAAATTAATGCGTTAAGAGCTAATTTAAAGTATAGGAAGCAAATGTTACTATTGAAATAAACTAAATTTTACAGTAACGACAGGAATAACAGCAACGAATTGCGGCTATTTATCTCGCCAAAAAATAGTAAGACTCGGTGTGAGAGCATCAGCCAAATAAGATTTGCAAATAAAATGTCCTAACACAGCAACTAATATTTCATCATAATACAAAAAAGCTAACCTTTTTCTTTGCCATGGTGAGATTGCCAGTTCTTGTAATACCTTCTTCAAAGGTCTTGAGTGCTGACGATAATCAGGTAAACATTTGGGATTGTTATGATTAAACCTTATGGTGATTTTTTGATTATACGCTGGTGCTTTAATTTCGTATTGAGCTTTATTATCTCGTTGTATTTTATTTTCTTTGTTAATTTGTCTTACAACAGTGATCTGACCCAATTTATCCGGTAAATCAAAAATATAGCCAAATTTACTTTGGGAAATATCTTCTTCAGTAAATGTATTTTGCCAAGACGAAACATCTTTAAAGTCGACGGTAAGATATAATTGTTCTTGAAAGCGCCTAAACCAATGATCTGCGACTTTAATTGCAGGGCATTTATCAGCTTGGGCAAATAACTGCAGATATACTTGATCAAGTTGCTCTGTAGTCGGCATTAACGCCTGTTTTGTTTCAATAAAATGACGTAATAAATTGTTAAACCTAGCTTTTGATAACTGTTTTAGTTTTACTACAGATAAACTATCTAACGTCATTTGGCATTCATTTAAATCTAACTGCGCCAAATCGGTTAATAAAAGTTGAGCTTCGCTACAATGACCTGCGCTACGGTTAATTGTTTTTAAAAACCTAGGCCAACGTTTTGTTAGCAAAGGCATAATTTGATGGCGGATAAAGTTTCGATCAAACACTTCATCTTGATTAGACTCATCTTCAATCCAGGTCAAATTGTGCTGTTTAGCGTAATCTTCGATGTCATTTCTTGTAAATTTTATCAACGGCCTAACAAGACATTGTTCTTCAGACAAAGATGTTAAACGTGATACTTTGGCCATTGCTGATAACCCTTTTAAACCTGAGCCACGTTTAAGTGCTAATAGAAATGTCTCAGCTTGATCGTCACCATGATGACCTGTAACAATCAAAGCGTTGTTAGGAGCTGTTGTTTTTAGTGCTTGATACCTTGCTTCACGCGCTAATGCTTCTAGACTTTTCTGAGGTAAAGCTTCTACCTTAACTTCTTGAATAATTAACGGCATTGCTAGTTTTTGACATTGCTGTATAGCAAATTGCTGCCAACTTTTCGCACTTTTACTTAAGCCATGATCAATATGACAAACACTTAGGTGATTGCTTAGTTGATTATTTTGTTTAATCGTAGCCAATGCATGAAGTAATACTTGAGAGTCTATGCCGCCACTATAGGCGATGACAATGGGCCTTTGAGCATAATCTTGAAAAAAGTTAACTAGTTCAGATTTAACTAATTCTGACTTAGTTAATTTAGACTTAGTTGATTCAGGTTTAATGGATGGCATAGATAACCATGAAGTATAAAGTAGTGTTAACTCAAAGTCAGTCAAAGAATATTTAATCAAGCAAACCTTCAATAAAGAAAGCTTGATCAAACAATTTTTTCTATAAAAACTCTATGCTAACCAATAAAGTTTTTTCACGAACATAAAATTTTGTCACTATGTAACTGTATAACGGCGTAACTGTCTAATTAATCGATTAACAATAACCATACGACATCAATCTGTCGTAGCGTTTTTCGATCAATTCTTCTTTAGACAGACCTTCTAGATCAGCAAGATCAGTTTTAATCGCTTGTTTTAATATCGCAGCCATCTGATCCATATCACGATGTGCCCCACCTAACGGTTCTTCAACGATATTGGTAATAAGGTCTAACTCTTTTATTCTTTGGGCTGTAACACCCATAGCTTCCGCCGCCACAGGTGCTTTTTCTGCTGTTTTCCATAAGATAGACGCACAACCTTCAGGAGAAATTACTGAATAAATAGAATATTGCAACATATTAACTTTGTCACCAACACCGATAG
>Ga0105359_10001865_pt1 | contig 17672 bp, 14 predicted proteins | sample GOMGulsemesocosm_6_FD_83659 | JGI IMG/M metagenome (GOLD analysis project Ga0105359, IMG submission 83659) | Methane-oxidizing microbial communities from mesocosms in the Gulf of Mexico - GOM8C Gulf of Mexico | ecosystem: Environmental > Aquatic > Marine > Cold seeps | place: Gulf of Mexico...
GAAAAATCAAGATATAGACCACCAATATTCGTAGAATAATTTTCAATACGATTTTTTTCATCATTTGCAAATAATGAAAGAATGCTGCGAGTTTTAGCCTGAGAAGCGAGTTGCGGTAGAGTTGATATATCCATATTTTTCTTTTTATTAGAGTTAATAATTTACTGAGTTAATACATTATCATTCAGGCAGAGCTAAATACAATTAAAAATGCCACCCCATTGGTGGCATTAATTCATTTGATATTAGTCATAAAAAGCTAAATGCAACTATTATCCCATTAACTCAGACAAATAAGCCCTAAAATCATCACCTAAATCCGGATGACGTAAACCATATTCAACATTAGCCATCATGTAACCAAGCTTAGAACCACAATCATGCGATTTACCTGACATATGAAACGCTTCAACAGTTTCTTTTTCCATCAACATTGCAATCGCATCTGTTAACTGAATTTCATCACCAGCACCTGGAGGAGTTAACTTCAATAAGTCCCAGATTTTTTCAGACAATACATAACGGCCAACAACCGCTAAGTTTGAAGGGGCTTCCTCAACAGGAGGTTTCTCAACAATCGCTGTCATCGTTTTAGATTCACCTGGAGCTAGCTCAGTACCACCACAATCTACTACACCATAACTACTCACTTGATCCATAGGAACAGGCTCAACCATAATTTGGCTATAACCGCCAACTTCATAATAACGTGTAAGCATCGCAGCCAGGTTTTCAGTTTTCAAATCTGCACTTACATCATCTAAAATAACATCAGGTAAAACAACAACAAAAGGTTCATTACCAATAATTGGGCGAGCTTTCAAAACCGCATGTCCTAAGCCCTTTGCTTCCCCTTGTCGAACATGCAAAATGGTAACGTCTTTTGGACAAATCGCTTGAATTTCATCTAACAACTGTCGTTTAACACGATTTTCTAAGGTAGTTTCAAGTTCAAAAGATTTATCAAAATGATTTTCAATGGCATTTTTTGAAGAGTGTGTAACGAAGACAATCTCTTTAATACCTGCTGCAACACACTCATTCACAATGTGCTGGATCATCGGCTTATCAACAATAGGCAGCATTTCTTTCGGGATAGCTTTAGTTGCTGGAAGCATACGCGTACCTAAACCAGCGACGGGAATTACTGCTTTTTTTATTCTATTAGTCATTTTCGTCCTTAAATTTTTTTATTGAGATCATATTAAAGAGACTTTTAGCAATTGTCACGATGAAATAATAGTTTTCATAAATGAAAAAATGATACCAATTAGTATCATTTTTATGTTTGATGATGTTCAAGTAGTTTACTAGCTACTTTTTATAAAATTCTCGGTACCACTGAACGAACTCAGCAACACCTTTTTCAACGGTAACTTGCGATTTATATCCCGCAGCATCAAATAAATCGTTAACATCTGCATAGGTTTGATAAACATCACCCGCTTGCATTTCACGAAAGTTTTTCGTTGCTTCTATGCCAAGCTCATCTTCGATAGCTTTGACAAAACCCATTAAATTAATTGGTGAGCCATGCCCTATGTTATAAATAGAGTATGGTGCAGAGCTAGAGGCAGCAGAACCACTTTCAACTTTCCAGTCATCGTCGCGTTTAGGAATAACATCAGCAATACGCACAATACCTTCAACAATGTCGTCTACATGGGTAAAATCACGCCACATATCACCATTATTATTAATATCAATAGTATCGCCTTCTAGAATCTTTTTAGTAAAAATATAGGGCGCCATATCTGGACGCCCCCACGAGCCGTAGACGGTAAAAAATCTCAGCCCAGTTGTTGGTACATCATAAAGATGAGAATAACTATGAGCCATCAACTCATTAGATTTTTTCGTTGCTGCATAAAGCGATACAGGGTGGTCAACTGAATCACTAGTAGAAAATGGCGTTTTGTTATTCAAACCATAAACAGAACTTGAAGAAGCATAGATCAAATGTTTGATATTATTATTTCGACAACCTTCCAGAATAGTTAAATGACCGATTAAATTGGAATCAGCGTAAGCCATTGGGTTTTCAATTGAATATCTGACACCTGCTTGAGCAGCTAGGTGAATAACACGGTCAAATTTTTCATTGGTAAATAATTCCGCGATTCCATCTCGCTCTGTAAGGTCTAACTTTAAAAATCGAAAATTTCCATTGGTATTTTCAGCGTTATTGTCTGTAAACGTATCTAACTCGGATAAACGCGCAAGCTTAAGGTTAACATCGTAATAATCATTTAAATTATCAATACCAACAACGTCATATCCTTGTTCACACAAACGCTTTGTTACGTGAAAACCTATGAATCCGGCAGCACCGGTAACTAAATACTTCATAACTATTCCTAATTATTTATCTTACTTAAATATTAGTCTGAACCAAACAAATCGCGTGTATATACTTTTTCTGCAACAGAGTCTAATTCGTTACACATTCTATTTGAAATAATAACATCTGAAATTTGGGTAAACTCATTTAAATCAGTAAAAACCTTTGAGTGAAAAAACTCAGCTTGAGGTAATTCAGGTTCAAAAATTACAACTTCTATACCTTTAGCTTTTATTCGCTTCATAATTCCCTGAATAGATGATGACCTAAAATTGTCAGAGCCACTTTTCATAATCAATCTATATACACCAACAACTTTAGGATTACGCTTAATAATAGAGTCGGCAATAAAGTCTTTACGCGTACTATTTGAATCAACTATTGCACTTATAATACAGTTAGGTACATCTTTATAATTGGCACGAAGTTGCTTAGTATCTTTAGGTAAACAATAACCACCATAACCAAAAGAAGGATTATTGTAATGATTGCCAATACGCGGGTCTAGGCTAACACCTTCAATTACTTGCTTAGAATCTAAGCCATGAGATTCGGCGTAACTATCTAATTCATTAAAGTATGCAACACGCATTGCAAGATAAGTGTTTGAAAATAACTTTACGGCTTCAGCTTCAGTTGAATCGGTAAATAAAATATCAATACCTTGCTTTATAGCGCCTTCCGCGAGCAAGCTAGCAAAAACTTCTGCGCGTTGACTTTTTTCACCAACAATTATTCGAGAAGGGTGTAAGTTATCATAAAGGGCTTTGCCTTCACGTAAAAACTCAGGCGAGAATATTATATTATTACAATTGAATTTTTCTTTTAAACTTTCTGTAAAACCTACAGGCACAGTCGATTTTATTATCATAACAGCATCAGGGTTGATTGCTAAAACATCTTTAATTACAGCTTCAACTGACGAAGTATTAAAATAGTTAGTTTCAACGTCATAATCTGTTGGTGTTGCTATTACGACAAAATCAGAATTTTCATACCCAAATTTTTTATCTAAAGTCGCTTGAAAAGAAAGATTTTTGTTTAATAAAAAGTCCTCAATTTCCGTATCTGCAATTGGCGATTTTTTTTCATTGAGTAAACGCACTTTTTCTTCAATGATATCTACAGCAATAACGTCATTATTTTGAGCGAGGAGCATTGCATTAGACAAACCTACATAGCCAGTACCGGCAATTGCTATTTTCATATTATTCCTTTGTTATTTATATATTAAAGCGATTTCTTTTTTATCAGTAATTCGAGTATTTTTTACTGTGTATTCTTATGGATACAATATTACCATTTGATTCAATATTCAAGCGAACTATGATCTGTGTTAGGGGTAAGGGGGTTAAAGTTATACACACCACCTTCGTGATGGCATGAGTTAGACCTACAAGGGGTGATTCTGGTATTCTTGAGTGGTTTAAGTAATAGAGGATACTCGGACATTTATAGTTTTAAACTTTTAAAAATGAGTGTTTTTACTGACAATCATTTAACAACTAATAGCTAAAAGTACATATAAAAAACAATAAAAAAAATTACTAAAACATTGTTGATGTTTATAATACCAGCACCAGCTTTACCTTATAATTTACTTAATTATAAAAATGTGCTTCATATTACCTTATATTGAACTGGTTAACTGTAACAACTTTCACTTTGTTTTAAGTATATCAATCTAACTCATGAACTAAACTTAAAAGATGACGTAACTTAGTGAATTACGTCATCTCATGCTTATTAATAATTATTACCCTAAACAGCTCTTTCTTTAGCATTCCAAACCAAATCACAAATACCATCTTTAGGTACAAAACCTGTAGGTGCTTGCAGTAATAAACGACGGATATCTTCGTGTGCAAATTCATGACAAGCTTCATCAAGTTTAATTATTATCTTTTCAAGCTCGTTCCAAGGTAACCACGATTCATGAGCAGACATAATACGACGATGATCTGTTTGAGTTACATCATCGCCTATCAATAACTCTTCAAACAATTTCTCACCTGGACGTAAACCTGTGTATTCAATAGCTATATCACCATCAGGGTTTTGTTTATCATTTACTGTCATGCCACTTAGACGAATCATTTTTGCGGCTAAATCTGAAATTTTAACCGGGTCACCCATATCTAAAACAAAAACATCACCGCCTTTCCCCATTGAACCAGCTTGAATCACCAACTGAGATGCTTCTGGTATAGTCATAAAATAACGAATTATTTCAGGGTGAGTTACGGTAATAGGTCCACCACTTTTTATTTGTTCTCTAAATAAAGGCACAACAGAGCCTGAAGAACCAAGTACATTACCAAAACGTACCATACAAAAACGTGTTTTTCCCTTTGCTTGTTTTGTTTTATCTGCTAAAGCTTGTAAAACTAATTCAGCCATGCGTTTTGTTGTGCCCATCACATTGGTAGGTCTTACTGCTTTATCAGTAGAAATTAACACAAAAGTCTCGACTTGAGCCTCTATAGCAGCTTCTGCAACAAACAAGGTACCAAAAATATTATTTCGCACACCTTCAATAACATTATGCTCAACCACTGGCACATGCTTATATGCTGCAGCATGATAAATAGTTTGCACACCAAATGTACGCATAATTGTTAATAAGCGATTTTTGTGTTGAACAGATCCTAGCAAAGGTACAATAGTTAAATCATAATCAAGTTTATTTGCTAAATTTTGCAATTCACCATTAATTTGATACAAAGCGAATTCAGATAATTCCATAAGAACAATTTTTTTCGGTCGCTGAATTAATATTTGACGACACAGCTCTGAGCCTATTGAACCACCAGCCCCAGTAATCATTACTACTTTACCGGTAATATTGGCTTGTAATAACTCTTTATTAGGCTTAACAGAGTCTCTACCTAATAAGTCCTCAATAGAAACTTCATGTAATTCATCAATTTTTGCTTTACCACTCACTAAATCTGCAGAGCCCGGAATAGATAAGATCTCAACTGAAAAGTTTTCTAAGCGACTTAAGACTTTAGCAATTCGTTTTTTATTATCACGTGGCATTGCTAACAAAACACGCTTAATTGAATATTTTTCAATTAGCTTGTTTATTTCAGAGCGATTAAATACGGTAATCCCTTGAATAGTATTTTTTTGTATTTTTTTATCATCATCAATAAAGGCTACCGGAGAATACTCTCTTCCGTGAATTAACGACTGTGCTAATTGTCTTCCTGAAGAGCCCGCGCCATAAATAATTACAGCTTCTTTAGTTTTACTTTCTCTATTAGACAAAACAGAAAGAACAAAAAAACGGCTACCTCCAATTAATATCATTAAAAAGGCAGCAAAGATTATTGGAACAGTTCTAGGCAAAGGTACGTGTAAATAATAAGATAACAATATTAAAGATAATGTACACATTAATACTGCCAAGCCAATTGATGCTGCTGCTTTACTACTAAGAAAACGAATCACAGCACGGTATAAACCTAGCCTAATATTGATTACAAGGGCTATAGGCATTAAAGACAAAAGCAAAATCCAAGATTGTTGATTGCTAAATATTGTTGAAGTATCAAGCCTAACAAGCATAGCTGACCAAAAAGCGGCACTTAAAAAAAGTAAATCTGCAACAATACTAATTACACGTTTTATTGGCCGAGGGGCCCTAAACAAAACATCCAATGAAGAACTAGATACACTCATATACGTTACAACAACCTATTAATTTTAAAATTAGAACTACCATTCATTCAGTTACTATTGAAAATAAGTAACAGGTAGTGAATGTTCTCATTATACAGCAATACAAACTTCTTACCGGAATTTAGCTTATTTATATTCTTTTTTATGAATAACTTAAACTATAAGAAGCTAAAAACTAGACTATTGAAAGTAAAAATACACTATTTAGTGTTAACCGCATCACCCGAGCCACTACCTGTAGCTGTTTGAATGATGTATTTAAAGTAATGTTTCAGTGAGGTAGTTCTAATCATCTTTTGATCTGTTTCTGCCAGCAATTTTGGAGTAGACATATCAATATTGTTTACTTGAGCCAAACCAGTAACTCCAGGTAGTACAGCATATACTCCGTGGCTATCACGTTCTTTTATCAATTCTTCTTGATTGCATAAATTAGGCCTGGGCCCCACTAAACTCATTTCACCTTTTAGTACATTTATGAGTTGAGGTAATTCATCTATTTTACTTTTACGTAAAAATTTACCTAGTTTAGTGATCGAAGCAGTGTTTGCTAAATGACTAGCAACCGACTTTGTTTCAACGCTCATGGTACGAAACTTAATTAAGACAAATGGTTTTTTATTTTTTCCTATCCGTTTTTGTAGAAAAATTGGAGAACCAGTATCAAATAGCCCAATGAATGTAACGATAAGCAAAATAGGAAAAGTTAACACAAAACCTAAAAAAGCAAATACAAAATCTAATATACGAATAAAAATATTAGTCATAAAAACGTCCGCTATTTATTTTCTAAAAAATGTTTGGCTGTTTTCGCAAAACAAACATCGACACTATAAGGAGGCTGCCAATTGAGTTTTTTACAAGTAGCCGAAATATCAACTTGTAAGGAGCCACATAATCTCTGATAAAAATCAGCCTTTCTTATCAACCTAAAAGCTTTCTCAAAAATAAAAGCTGGAAATGGCATTAAAAAACCTGATTTCCCACAAGCAATATTTAAACGCTTAAACATATCAGCCGTTGAAAGGTCGTCATCATCTGAAACTAAAAAGATCTCGTTGGCCGCATGCGGTTGTTCGATACAAACAACAATCAAATCGACTAGATTATCAACAGAAACGAGACTACGTCTATTTTTATTAAGCGAACCAAACGGTAAAGGTAAACCTGTAGATGCTAACTTCAACATCGCCGCAAAATTGGCTTTTACACCTGGTCCATACACTAAGGGAGGCCGAATTATAACGATTTCCATTCCTGTATTCTTAGCGATTTGTTTAAGACCTATTTCTGCTTCATATTTACTCAATCCATACGGGTCTGTTGGGATATTACCATCAGTAGCTAAGTAAGGTTTGCCAGAACTTGTCTGTTCACCATTAACTTTTATAGAACTGATGAATATGAAACGTTTAACACCAGTTTCAGCAGCTTGATTAGCTAGATTTAAAGTACCTTCAACATTTATTTTACGAAATTCTTCCAAAGGATCTTGTGCATCGTCATTCATGATATGCGCGCGAGCAGCAATATGCACAACAACATTACAGTCGGCTAAAGCACTTCGCCAGTCTTGTTTGTTAGAAAGTCCATCAATCAAAAACTGATTAGTATTGTCTTTATATTTTTCTATAAAAGTTCTAACTGCAAGGTTAATATCGACGCTTTTTTCTAATGCTTTCTCAACAAAAACGTTTCCTACAAAGCCGGATGAACCGGTAACTAAAACACGCATATTAAACCCACAAAAATCAAATAATTGAAAGAGATGAAATAATTGTATCAGCCGCTGATTCAACTGAAAAATGTTTATGAAGAAGCTGGTTTGAATTTTCACCAACTTTACTTCTTAAAACTTTCTCTGAAGCTAGTTTTCTGCCTGCAGCAACTAAATTTTCATCTTCACCATTTATATAAGCATAGCCTGCCTGATATTCATTTATCACATCGATTAAATCATTACCAGGATTCACACTTCCTAAAATTGGTAACGATTCTACCATATAACCGAGTAGTTTCCCGGGGAAGTTATGAACTTTATGACTATATGCCAAAGAAAATAACCCCACATCAACTTGTGCTAGAAGATGCTTAAACTTTTCCTGTGAAACAGAAGGGAGAAAAGATACGTTATTAGTAGAGCCCTTAGAAATGTGTTGCTGAACCAGCTCAACTTCATCTCCCTGCCCTACGAACAGGAAGTGAACATCCGAAATATTTTCCATAGCTGTTGCTAAACGTAATAAATTATCAATATCTTGAGCATGACCTATATTTCCACCATAAAAAAAGATGGTTTTTTCATGCAAGTTAAAATGCTGCCTTACATCAAACCATTCATTCTCATCTTTACTTGGGTGGTGGTCTGCCCAATTATACAGTACATGGTGGTTATTCTTTCCTGTATAGTTATTATTAAAAAGTTCTAAGTTTTTCGGAGACATTAAGCCAATATTATTTGCTGAGTCGTAATTAACTTTTTCAAAATAACGAAAGTACTTTTCAATTAATGAGCCTGATTTTATTAAACCTTCATCAACAGCCCACTGAGGAAAAGAATCTCTTAATATTAAGTAAGAAGGACATTCACTTTCTTTTTTTATCCGTCGCACCAATGGGCCAAAGAAAATTGATGGTGAGTAATAAACAACACCATCAAATGAGTTATCTTTTACCTTTGAGGAAACAGCTCTCCAAGCATTAAATGACAGTAAAGTTTCATTAATGGCCCGTTTCACCTTTCCTACACCTCTTGTTCTTCCGCTTTTAAAACGCCATATTTCAACACCGTCAATGTTAGAGATTAACAGGGAAGATTCTTGTGTCGGTGGTCCCGGACAGACTACAATAGGCTGATGACCTTTCTTTATCATTTCCAACGCCAGCTCGTGTAACATCTTTGCATGAACTAGCGTGCTATCAGGGAGGTAATCATCACTGATAATAGCTAATCTCATTAATTTTTCTTCCATACAAATTTGTTAACGTAATCGGTGTAGCTTGTTATCGTTCTCAATACTTTATCTGACACATTCGGCGCGATATAATCTTTCACAAGATTTATAGAGCGTTCCTTGCCCGTCTTTTGATCTTCAAGAATTCTGATGGCTTGTAAAATTCGATCTACTTCCATTCCTGTGAACATTACAGCTCCTTCTTCAAAACCTTCAGGTCTTTCATGAGCTTCACGAATATTTAATGCCGCAAAATTCATTATGGAAGATTCTTCCGTAATTGTACCGCTATCACTTAATACCAATTTTGAATCACATTGAAGGCGTATATAATCAGAAAACCCAAGAGGTTTCATTAATATTACTAATTTATGAAACTTTAAATTTAAAGCATCTATTTTTTTTCGAGTTCTAGGGTGGGTCGATACGATAATTGGATATTGATACTTTTCTGCTAATGTATTTAAAACAGTTACATATTTATGAATATTACTATCTGAATCAATATTCTCTTCTCTATGAACACTAACTACAAAGTATTCTTTAGCCTTTAGTTCTAAACGAGAAACCACATCTGATGACTGAATTTTATTATTATAATAAAATAAAACTTCATCCATAGGACTGCCCGTTTTAATGATGAATTCAGGCTTTAAACCTTCATTTAAAAGATACTCTCTTGCTATATCAGTATAGGGCATGTTTATATCAGAAATATGATCTACAATCTTGCGATTAATTTCTTCTGGTACTCGTAAATCAAAACAACGGTTCCCTGCTTCCATATGAAAAATTGGGATTTTTCGACGTTTAGCTGAAATAGCAGAAAGTGCGCTATTAGTATCCCCTAATATCAATAAAGCATCAGGTTCTGTTTCTTCAAACATTTCATCAGACTTAGCAATAACTTGCGCCATAGTGTCTGCAGGACTTTTCCCTGCACATTCAAGAAAAACATCCGGTGCACGAATACCTAAGTCATCAAAGAATATTTGGTTAAGTTCATAATCATAATTTTGACCTGTATGCACTAATGTGTGCTCACAATATTTGTCCAATTTATCGATTGTTCTTGATAAACGAATTATCTCAGGGCGAGTACCTACAATGGTTACTACTTTTAATTTTTTCATAATTTTCCTAGATATTTTTTTTTATAATCATTATTCATATCAGTGATCAAAGTTTCCCAAGTAGGAACATTAAGATTAATTAATTGTCGTAATCGGTCTGAATTTAAAGAACGATCAATAATGAACTCCTTCGAATCTGTAATTTCAATTTCTTTGTTATAAACTTTAGAAACTAAATTCAGCAAAGAATATTTATCAATTGGATCTACACTTAGATGGTGTAACCCAGTTATTTCTGGTTTTGGAATAATATATTCTGCAAGTAACTTAGCTATAACACATGTAGGTAAACCGGAAAACACTGCCTTAGAAAAACCTTTAGTTTCATTTTTCTGGGACAAAAACCAATCAATCAAACTGACATTTGAAGATAGCTCATGACCAATAATTGATGTTCTCAACGTTAGATGTGGTGCATAATCAACTTCTCCTAAACTTTTACTTTTACCATACAAGTCAATAGCATCTGGAATATCATCTTCTAGATAACCACCTTTTGCCCCGTCGAAAACACAGTCAGTTGAGAAGTGTATAAATTTGGCTTCAAACCGAGTGCAAATACCTGCTAGTTGATGGGGTAGTAGCGAGTTAATTGAAATAGCATCAATATGCTGCTTTGAAATACCATGCTGCTTAATTAACCCAATACAATTAATTACTACATCTGGTTTTAAATTCGCAATTACAGCTTCAACATTTTGAATATTTGTGACTTCGACACTTTCAATTATTTTATTCGGATAATCTATAAAGAAATGCTCTTTTTCCTTAAGAGTACGTACAGTTCCATATACCTCAAGTCCAGAATACTCACTAAGGTTACTGAATAAGCTGTAACCTAGCATCCCTGTGGCACCAATAATCAATATTTTCATTTAAACACCTTCAGGTACAACTAAATTTCCAGCTTCAATCTCTCGAATGAAATCTAACTTTCTTAATAGAGTCTTCATCCCCTCAATATCTAAACGATTCGTGTTATGCGAGTTATAGTCTTCAATAGCAGATAAATCTTTTTCACCCTCCTCAAAATACTTTGAGTAATTCAAATCACGATTATCTGCGGGAACCCGATAATATTCACCTTGATCTTGCGCAACAAACATCTCTTCACGGCTACACAAAGCTTCGAATAACTTCTCTCCATGCCGAGTTCCAATAACATTGACCTGATGTTCTGGCTTGTCCATTAGTCCAAAGATTGCCTTTGTTAAAACTTCAATAGTTGCGGCAGGTGCTTTTTGAACAAAAATGTCACCGTTGGTACCTTTCAGGAATGCGTGAAGAACCAAATCTACAGCATCATCTAGCGTCATCATAAAACGGGTCATATTTGGATCGGTAATGGTGATTGGCGAACCTTCAATTATCTGTCTCACAAATAGTGGTATAACTGAACCACGAGAAGCCATCACATTACCATAGCGTGTTGTACAAATGATCATTCCTTCAGGCACATTACGTGACTTAGCCACAATAACTTTTTCCATCATGGCTTTAGAAGTTCCCATAGCATTGATAGGATAAACGGCTTTGTCTGTACTCAAGCAGACTACATTTTTTACGCCATGTGCAATAGCTGCTTCCAATACATTCTCTGTCCCAATCACGTTAGTTTTAACTGCTTCAAGAGGATAAAATTCACAAGAGGGTACTTGTTTTAGCGCCGCAGCATGAAAAATAAAATCGACACCACGCATCGCATTTGCAATACTTTGGTAATCTCTTACATCACCTATATAAAATTTTAACTTATCTGAGTTAAACGCTTTGCGCATATCATCTTGCTTTTTCTCGTCTCGAGAAAAAACTCTAATTTCTTTAATGTCGGAATGCAAAAAGCGTTTTAATACAGCATTACCAAATGAACCAGTTCCGCCAGTAATTAAAAGAACCTTGCCACGAAAATTTGAGACATTATTATTCATATATAAACCTTGAGTTGATAAAACGGATTTTGAATTAGGTTGTTTAATTCCAAAAGTATTAAACTAACTTTTTATGAGTAAAAGGGATTAAAATATAAAGTTTACATAATTAAAACTGACCTTCCCCCGAAATTAACACCAATTTCACGATGAGATTTTTCATATTATGCGGCCAGTTTTGTGTATTTAACAGGCGGCAAATAATTAAGTGAACTATATGGGCGAACATTGTTGTAATGTTCACGCCACGAGTTGATTTCGTATATTGCTTCATCCATTGTACTAAACCAGTGTTGGTTTAAACACTCGTTTCTGAACTTGTCATTCAGAAGTGGATCCATTGCTTGGTCACTTAATTTCATTTCTAATTGATCAATCAACGATATGCGGCGAACATTTACTTTGGGAATTGTTCTGGTCAGTCTAGACCACACACTTTTCCCTTACAGTTTCAAACTCGATTGGCGACATATCATTTAACATTGAACACATCTATCAGATGGCGAGCAACGGGCTTTCGAGCTGCAGGTGTCACCACTTTTTTGACAGCACATCTTTCATGGCTTCGACTTCTGACAATTTGTCAGCCAATAACTTTTTGGGTTTGTTGTTTTCTGCTTCAAACTGGAGCCAAGGTTAATGATATTTGTCGAGAGATGGGTATCTCGAGTGGCAAGTTTCACAACTGGCGAAGTAACTATGCTGGGCAAGAAGTTAACGAAGCTAAGCGATTAAAAGAGCTTTATGCTGCTTGATAACCCTTTATGATTTGTTCTTCGCTGTAACGCTTTTTCATTTCGAGATTTCCATAGAGTAAATTTAATTGGAAACCTCATCAAAGTCATGGTCTTAAATTTTGGGGGAAAGGTCAAAACCAGTAAAAGATTTATAACTCCACCTACAATTAAAAAATTATACATATAAAAACAATATTAATTATACTGACAAAGAACAGAGCGCAAAGAACCAAAATACAAACCTTTAGTTCCTCCACCAACAGAAAAGCGGTCATCAAACTCAATCAGGTTTTTACTTTTAGAATCAGCACCACCAGAAAAAATAGTCTGAAATGGCCAATCGTTAGATGAAATACTATTCACTACCGGTAAGGATAACCCCCTCCCGTCACCATCATTAGAAACGTCTTGGATTAGTACTTCCCCGAAAGGTAGCCTACTAAGGTAATTAAGTTCGTCAAATAGCTCAGTATTTAACAAAGAAATATTATCATTGTCCAATGACACAACCTGATTTTTCGAGTCACTTCTAAAGTTTACACATGCTGCCAAACTTTGTTTACCACGGAGCCTTGAGAACTCTTCAAGTATAGCAGGGGTGAATTGCCTGTAAGAATTAATCACAACCTTATCAAAGCCAATATCATAGAGGTTTGAAAGAAACTCTATTGATGTGACACCTCCACCGTATGAGATTGGAACAGTAGATGCGCGAACCAAACGTTCCAAAAATTTTAAAGATGGTTGAGTATTAGAATATCTCGAAACTGAAAAAACATTGATTTCATCATATCCCAAATCGCAAAAATTTCGAATGTTATTTATTGGACAACCAGCATACTTATCATATTTAAAGTTAACCGAATTGAAAAGCTCGCGATTTGAAAGTAATAGGGTCTGAATATTACGCATAAGTTACCTTAAAAATGCTTTAAAGAATGAAAGGCCTTCGATTCCACTTCTCTCGGGATGAAACTGAGCGCCCCAAGTTCCTTGATGTTGAATCAAGCTCAAGAATTCTAGGCCACAATAGTTTGAAAAATATCTTTCGTCAATAGAATTTTCATGATTCTGTATTGCATAGTTGTGCATAAAATAAAACTTATCAGAAGATAAATTATTATTCGGCCCCACCAATTTCATACTCCTCATGTTGGGAGGTAACGAATTCATTTTAGAATCTTTGAAACGTGAAACAGCTCCATCAAAAACACCTAGGCCTAACTCCGAGCCCTCTTCACTGCTTTCAAATAGTATTTGCATTCCAACACAAATACCCAAATACTTTTTTCCTGATGTTTGAATAAACTCCAAAAGAGGGTCAAATAAATCGACTTTATGTAATGCCTTAATAACCGAATCGAAATGCCCAACTCCAGGCATAATCACATGGGTACAAGAAAACAGATCAGATCGATTTCTAACAGACAGTGGATAAACTCCAATTTGTAATAATGAGCTTTTAAGGCTCGCAGTGTTACCAACACCAATATCTATAATTCCAATCAACGATATAACCTCTTTTCTGCTGTAAACATACTCTGTAATCGCGCGAGTTTCCCATACATCTTATAAGACGAACTATACTCTTTAAAATCACCTACAGGCTGATTTAAAATTTCAAATAGACTGCTTGGCTCTAACTCCAATTTATCAGCAACAAAATGAAAGTCATAGTTAATATCATTCACATCATAAGCTGGCTCACGCAACCGCCTAACAGCTTCAGCACGGCTTAAATTGCCGGACAAAATCATACTTGAAAAATGTGCTTTTCGTCTGTCAACATTATGTTTGTAAGGCAACCAATACGCCTCAATAAACTTTGTAAAACGAGACTCATGATGTTTATGTTTAAACGGCTTCCATCCATACTCTTTTAAAAGCATAGTTTCTATTGCTTTAACGTCATAAGTAATATTATTAATAGGCTTAAATATTTTCATACCTTTCAGATATCTAAAGTATAATCTTGACTTAATACTAGAGACAGGCTTAAAGGCTAAAGGGGCATCTGGAAAAGCTGCATCGAAAACACTGTGAATAAAACTCGGATCTGTTCCTGGGTAAGCTCCCCATTCAAAAGGTTCTCTAACAGATTCAGTCATCAAATTTGCCCCAGTAATGACAGATTTCACGTTGTACTTAACAGCATATCGATATAGTTCAGAAAAGAAAACCGAATCCTGGGGGACGTCTAAGAACGGAAGCCCACTTTGAAAAAAAGCAAGATGAATGTCTTTTAAAGTTCGCCACGGGAAAATGATAGTATGTAAATCTAAACCTAAACCATCTGCTATCGCTCTGATATTGCTCACAGCCTGAGCATTATTCCATCCAGCATCGACATGAACCAATAGAGGCTTCAAGTTCATTTCCTTAACTGCCATATGGGCAGTAAAACTACTATCAAGTCCTCCGCTCAGTCCAATAATACAATCATATTCTGAACTGCCCCTGCGACTCTTAATTTCTTCACTCATCAGCAAGTTGGCAGAATTGTTACCTGGATATGATGATTTTAGATTACTTAGGAGAGGCATAGTGAAATTGCAATAATTACAAACTCCATCTTCATCAAAGTGAATCTTAGGATCAGACTCATCCATACAACAGTTTTTACAAACACGCCCAGTCGAACCATACTGAGGCATAGGTAAAGGTGAACTTAAATTCATAAATATCCTATTTGTTACGTACGTAATTCCAAAAATCTTTAGTCGAACTTTCCCATGAAAATCGCTCCAGATTCTCATATTGAGAAGAAGCTATTAATGGTAAGTTAGCAGCGGTTAAAACATTTTCTAAAATAGACTTAAGCGAAAACAAATCGTCGCTATTATAAAAAATTCCATTATTTAATAATATCTCTCGGTTAGACGACGTATCGTTCGCAATTATCGGCAGTTTAAACTGCAAAGCCTCTAAGATAGTTATCCCAAAAGTCTCGCAGAGAGAAGAGAAGATCAAAATATCACTATTAATATAATAGCTTTTTACCTGGGATAAAGAACAATTACCGACTAACTTGACATGAAGGCTGAGGTTTAAATCATTAATCTTTTCTTTAACCTCTTCATAATAGTTTTCGTCACCAACTCCCCCAACAATTGTGTAACTAAAATTAAATCCATCATCTCTGAGTAACGCTAAAGCTTCCAGTACATATAAATAATCTTTATAAGGAAAGAATGGTCCAACACTCAAAAGCTTTATTGGGCTTAAACTCTCTTTATTTGAGAGTCCATTAAAATCGCCATCCGAAGTTTTCTTGGTAGACGAAAAATTATTAAAAGAAGGATTAGGTCCATGTGGAATAATGGCATAATAACGTATCTTAACTAAATTCGAAACAACGTCATAAGCATGCTTGGTTTGAAAAACACACTTTTGAGCTCGCCTTAAAGTAAATTTATTGAACAACTTTACAAAAAAAACTTTAGAAAGTGACTTTTTCTGATATGACTCATATTCAAAGGCATATAAATCTTGATGTACAGCAATAAAACTAGAAACAGGACAAACAGACGCACTATCAAGTGTTATAAGTCTTTTATTGAATCCAACAATAATTGGAAGAATGAACAACTGCCAAAAAAAGGAAAAAAAACCAGGAGGACATCGACGCAAATTTCCGGAAGATAATAGTTTATCATTTGATGCTGAATAAATTTCATCTGATACATAAGCAACAAATGGTAAACCAGATAAGATTGCTGATTCAATAATCTGTAGTGCATGGACTACCCCCCCGCCCGATCTTATCCTACAAGCATCGATAACAAACAAATTAATTTCTCCTATTGATAAAAATATAATAAATTTAAATAATTCTTAGCACAAAAATTAAAACTAAGAAAAAATAATAAAAGTTATTATTCTATTTGCATTATTTCTACGAATCATATCTTCAAAAATCTTATACAAACCAAGAACATACAGTGGAAGATATAAAGTATTCAATAGTGTTGCAATATCGTACCAACTTAATATATTTTCAACTAGACTCGTCATAAATGGTGAAGAGAACGTAAATATCAAAGTTAAAGGTAATAAAAATAGACTTCCTAAACTATCAATTCTTAATAAACTACCTAAACCTTCCATTCTATCTTGCAATATGTAAACTCTAACAATTTCAAGAATCCTAGGTACAAAGTCCATTTTATCACTAAAATATTGCAGGATAAACACTGTACATGCTACAACGGAAAAATAAATAAATATTTTTAATGAAGTGTTTTTTATAGTTTTAAGATAAAAAACTAATAACATAATTAGCGCAATATAATCCAAACCAGATCTTAATTGACCTATTATAGCAATTAAGAAAACCACCAAACCAATCGAAGAAACCTTAAACCTACTATTTTTTAAAGCTTTTACTAACTCATAAAAAATCATTAAGAATAAAAGTTGTACAAGGCTGTCCTTAAATGGGAAGATTGAAAATATTGCAATGTAGGGGTTAAAACCGACAAATAGTATTGCTAACTTGGCCACAACGACATTAAATAATTTTTCACTCAATTTGAAGGTATAGACAATCGACATGATAGATAAAAATATATTTAACAGTTGAACTGATAAAGTACTAGTAGTTAATTTTCCTAAAACGCTAATTGTTATAAACCATAAGCCATCACGGCCTCCAGCCAAATTGTGGCCACTCATCAAACTCGAACTTTTCAGTTGTTCCCAATCCCATAAACCTGAAGCATTATCAATGTAGTTCAATATTGTTCTGAAATACTTCTCATCATCATGAAGAACGCCATCATTCTGAAAAAAAAGAAAACTTGGATCATCATTTATAACGTTATAAATAACAAGAATTAATATTTTGATAAACAAACTTAATAGAACAACAGCTCTTAAACTTAACATTAAAA
>Ga0105359_10001867_pt1 | contig 17664 bp, 19 predicted proteins | sample GOMGulsemesocosm_6_FD_83659 | JGI IMG/M metagenome (GOLD analysis project Ga0105359, IMG submission 83659) | Methane-oxidizing microbial communities from mesocosms in the Gulf of Mexico - GOM8C Gulf of Mexico | ecosystem: Environmental > Aquatic > Marine > Cold seeps | place: Gulf of Mexico...
CGCTAAACATTCTTCCCAGTGTTTACGATTAAAAATCTGGGTAAGGCCATCAATACGGTTAGCTAATGCTAAATCAGCCAAAGTTTTATTTAGCATTGTTTGGTAGTAACAAACATCTGTTGTGTCTTCAATAAGCACACAAATATGTTCAACACCCGCTTTGCTTTCAATAGGTAAAAAAGTACAATTTTGTGCCATGAACCGGCTAGCTGTAGTAATTGGTCGGGTGTGCGGTAATTCAAATAAATGATGTCTTTGTTCCCATGAACAAAAACTCGGTGATTTTAGTTGGACAACACTGGTAATTTTTCGCTCAAACCACCGTTTGGGTAACTCTGGAAAAACTTGATAAACCGACTGATTGATCACTGTTTCTGGGGCTTTGTTCGCATGAATTTCAAGAAATTTATTCCAAAGAACAATATTTCCTTCAAGGTCTAAAATTAAGACGCCGGTATTGAGTTGATTAGAAATTGATGAACAAAATTTATCCAGAGACATAACTTAGTACTCTTCTAGAATTCTATCGATGACAGTTTTAATGTTTAAAATTGCCGACTCAGGAAATAACAAAATCATATCGCAATTAAACGAATAATCAGTTACTTGATAAGAGATTTTAACTTTTAACGCCAAATCCCAATTAAAGGATAATTGCTGTAAATGAGAGCTAACGCTACTTTGTCCTGCCGAAACAAGACGAGGAGCACTATACGACATTTGGTTTTCTATTTGGCTGGCAAAGACATTTAAAAACGTTGTCGTTAATATTGAGCTTAAATCTATTATTTGCTCTTCTACTGATAACTCATCTGGTTCATAACCAAGTAGGTCTGCAAGTTTGTCAGAGTCGTTTGGCTGATACACCAATAATGCTTCACCGCGAATGCCTTCATAACCAAAAAAACCTTGACTGACAACAGCAGCTGCAGCTCTCTCTTCATTTAAAGTTGCCGTTAAACTGCTTGCATCAACTTGTTCTATTTTGGGCACTTTTAGGTAAACAAAGGTATCTAAGTAACGCGCAAGTTGATCACTTGCTTGTCCCATTGCAACATTAATTAACTCTTGCAGACAGTCTTGCTGATCTTCATCTAAATTAAACGAGCTCATAAATAGCCGTGGTGCTCTAAATTGCTGATCAAAGTTTCAGCTTTAACGGGTTTACGCAAGAAAGCTTTCGCCCCTAAGTTTAAGACTTTATTTTGCATTTCAGGCTGTACATCAGCAGAAATAACGAAAACTGTGCATTCTAACTTTTCATCTTTAAGGGATTGCAAAACACCTAAACCGTCAAGTACGGGCATAGTTAAATCAAGAAAAAGTACGTCAATTTTCTGACTGCGGATGATATCAAGTGCTTCTTGACCATTGGTGGCAGTTTGTATATCTACTTGCCATTCTTCAGGAAGGCTACGTAATACCTGCTTACGCGCCAAATTTGAATCATCACAAACAAGAACTGATGAGTTCATTAGAGGGTATTCCTTTTTTATTATTCTTTTATTGCCTCTAATTTAACCTAAAATTAACTGATTGTTAATCAATAAACGTCGTTAATCCTAGATTTTTGCATCTATAAAGAAAAAGTAACTGTAAAATCAATGAATAGACTACCGAGTTACCTCAAAACAGCGCAGTAAAATAGCGCTAGGATAGATAATGAACCGTCTATTGAAGAAACAAAGCGGCTATCAAAATAACCGATAAAAAGGCAGACACCGCATAAAGCAATGCCACTTTAAAACTGTAAAAACTTACTTTCATCACAACCCACTTATTGAAATCTTTATTAGATCTCTTTTTTATTATTTAAGTTGTGAATAAATAAGCATTTTTTATACCACTAATATAGGACGACTAATGAAGAGCTACAAAGCGGGGCTTAATAAGGTGGCGTCGTTTTATTAGTTCAACGACCAAGATAGTTGCTGTTGGTGTGTTTTCATCCATACTTTTGCCGCTTTATACATAGGATATTTTTTAGCGACTAATAACCAAAAGTCTGACGAGTGATTCAGGTATTCTAAGTGGCATAATTCATGAATAATTACGTAATCTATTACCCATTTCGGCATCATCATTAACAAGTAATTAAAGCTAAGTTCCCCTCGACTATTACAGCTACCCCATCGCGCTTTGTACTGTCTTATTTGGTAAGATTTTGGCGATAATGCCGTTTTGGCGGCAAAGTAAGGTAAGTTTTCGGCAAGGTAACTTTCGGCTTGTTCTTTAAACCATTTTTCCAATTGCTTTTTAACTTTTTGTCTTTGCCATTCTATGTTATCAGTATCAGGTGATTGCTCGTCTACTTTTTTTAGATATTTCCTAGGGGTTATTACCACTTGCAATTCAGTGTCAAGATTATAAACGCCAGGCCGTTTTCCTATGACTTTGTCTGTAACGACTGATAGTTTTTTATATTGGCCAAAAACCCAAAGATAGCAGCCATCGATAAACTGACGCTCTTTATTTATATTTTGTAAATTTTGCTCTGAAATTTTACTTCTTAGCCAGGCTGACTTCTTTTGTACTAAAGCTTCAATATACTTTCGAGGTAAATAATATGGGGCTCGCACCACAACTTTACCCTGCTTAACTTGCAAGCCAAGGGTTTTACGCTTAATGCTTCTTACCAACTGAAATGGTAACAAACGATTATCATCAACAACTTCTGACAATTTCAGCTAATCTCGCAATAACTACTGGTGTATGACATCAAAAAACTAGACATTTATTCTTAAGTGTAAATCGAATATCTGTCGAGTTTAAGCTGAAGCTAACTGTTCGTCATCACCTACAGACTCAGCTAAAGCAAGCTTTGGTTCTTTTTTAACCGCAGCCTTTTTTGCTGGCTTTTTAGCTTGAAGCGCTATTAATATTTTCTCACGGTTTTGAGCAATATAAATACTCAGTTCTTCAGTTAAAGACTCAGTTAATTCAAGAGATGCACTACCAAACAATTCGGTTAAATTATCAGCCATATCCAACATTTTATCGTATTCATCTGCGGCTTTCTTATCCATAAATGTTTGCACCTCTACACCTTGTCTAATAACAACAAATCGACTTTCAACGGCCATTTTTATTCCTTATTTCTCAATGCGACTCTCTACTTCATTGTGCTTTAATTAATCAACTTTTACAAAACATACTTCATTTGCAACTAAAGCATTTTGATTTCATTTGTTTTACATCATGCTTTGAAACAAGATGATTAATTATCTTGTTATAGCAGTTACTGAGTTTAACAAAAACACTGTACAAAACAACAGTTATTTATTGGTTTGTAATTGTTGACCATTATTGTGCAGTAAATAATGAAGGTTAATACCTTAACACTTCAACTCTCTTACTCGAAAAGTGCGACCTTTTAACTTTCCTTCCGCTAACTTTTTCAATGCGCGTTTAGCGACTTTCCTTTGAACAGCAACAAAAGCCCAGTTATCAGATAACTGAATTTTACCCACTTGTTTACCTTCTATGCCCTGTTTACCTGTAAGTGCACCTAAAATATCACCAGCACGAACTTTTTGTTTCTTACCACCATCTATTTGAATTGTTGTCATTAATGGTGAAAACATTGGCGTTTCTAGTACATTTATTGCCGGTAATTCTTCACCTTCAATTGTGCGGTCGAGATAGTCCTCTAATAAGCCCAGTTTATAACGCTCTTTGTCACTAAATAATGAAAAAGCCAAACCACTACTTCCAGCACGACCTGTTCGACCAATGCGGTGTACATGTACTTCGGCATCGCGAGAGATATGATAATTGAAAACTGCATCTACTGACTCAATATCTAAGCCACGCGCTGCAACATCGGTAGCCACCAAAATAGACGCACTTTTGTTCGCAAAGCGTATTAAAGTTTGATCTCTGTCTCTTTGTTCTAAATCGCCATGTAGCGCGATCACGCTAAAGCCATAATTTGATAACGTATCAGCCACGGCTTGTACTTCAATTTTTGTATTACAAAATATGACGCTCGACGTTGGGGTATGCTGTAGCAACAATAACCTTAGGGCAGTAATCCTTTCTTCGTCATCAGCAACTTTAAAAAAGTGCTGAGTGATAGTGCTATCGTCATGTGTAGCAGCTGCTTCCACCATTGTTGGATTTTTCATGATCCTTTTAGCTATTTGCTCAATTTTAGGTGGGTAAGTGGCACTAAATAACAGGGTTTGTCGCTCATCAGGCGTTTGGTCAATAATATAATCAATCGTCGCTTGAAAGCCCATATCTAGCATACGATCAGCTTCATCAAGTACTAATGTAGTAACATCATCTAAACGCAAAGTGCCGCGACCTAAGTGATCTTCAATTCTCCCAGGTGTGCCGACAATAATATGCGCCCCATGCTCCAATGAACCTACTTGGGGACCAAATGGCATTCCGCCACATAAGGTTAATACTTTGATGTTATGGATAGTTCGGGCAAGTTTTCGTATTTCTTTCGCCACTTGGTCAGCTAATTCACGCGTCGGACAAAGCACAATGGTTTGAATGCGAAAACGTTTAACATTTAGTTTATTGAGTAAACCCAAACCAAAAGCCGCCGTTTTACCTGAGCCCGTTTTTCCCTGAGCAATAACATCTTTACCTGCCAAGATATCGGGCAAGCTTTGCGCCTGAATATCTGTCATTTGTTCATAACCTAAAGATGAAATGTTTTTCAAAAGATCGGCGTTTAGTTTCAGAGACGAAAAGGCTGTGTTACTCAAGGTAAATTCCTGTTTATTTTTTGCGTGTACTTAATAGGTTTCACCTACCAAGCCATCGTAATATTTCCTCAGCCATGGCATCAGGTTGCTCTAAAGGCAACATATGACCGGCATTGGGAATTTCAACTGTTTGGATCAGTGAATTGTTGCAGGGTATTTTATCGAAAAGTTGGCTATTAACCAAGTTATCTTCAATACCATAAACAAAAGTGACGGGAATAGTTGCTTTTAAAATATCAGTAAAGAGATCTTGCCGATGAGTCGTTGCGGCTAGTTGTTGCAATAAAATCTTTACTCCTAACGCTTTATCCATCGCAATCATTTTTGCAATGATGATTTTATTACATTGATTGTCACTATGTAATAATTCAACAGCTCGTTTTTTGGGTAATCCTGAATAGCCATTTTTCTTTACCCAATGAACAATACGTTGACGACTTTGTAACTCTTGGTTGGGTAAACTGCACGGAATATTACCTGCAATAAAGAGCCTATTAACAATTTCGGGAGAGAAGTGATAGATAGCACTGGCTAAATACCCCCCTAAAGAAAAACCTACTAAGTTAATATTGCTATCACTAATACAAGCACGAAGTTCGACTAATATTTCTTCGATATTGCTTTTTGCTGGAATAGGCAGATGCACTAGTTGATATTTATCACCTAGCGTAATAGTTAATGTTGGCCATACTTCTTCCCATAAACGTACATCGCACATAGTTCCGGGAATGAAATAGATTTTTTCTTTCAACATAAATTTGGTGCTTTATGCCATTTTTATTAAATTAAATAATGATCAAATAGCTGAACGGTTACCACTTCCCCTGCCTTCACTTTTCCCTGACAAGAAGGTAAAACAATATAACAATTAGCTTTTGATAAACTAGATAAAATACCCGAACCTTGTGAGCCAGTGCTAGTGACTACATTTTCACCTTGTTCATTCACCGATAACACTCCTCGCTGAAAGTCCATTCTTCCAGGTGATTTACGTAAATCTGTGTTAGTTTTTACTTGTAAGCTTATTTGTTTTTCAGCTTCACATTGCTGCAGTTTTAATAATGCTGGCAAAGCCAATTGATGAAAGGTCACTAATGCTGAAACTGGATTGCCTGGTAAGCCAAAGAAAATGCTATTTTTTAAATGGCCAAAAGCAAATGGCTTGCCCGGTTTCATGGCGATTTTCCAAAAGTTTATTTCACCTAATTCATCTAAGACACCTTTAGTATAATCCGCATCACCTACAGAAACTCCGCCAGACGAAATTACAGCATCAGCTTGTAAATCAGCTTGTTCAAAGGCAGTTTTAATCGCTTGAAAATCATCTTCAATCACGCCAAAATCAATCACATTAACATTAAGTTTTTTCAACATTGCCGCTAAAACAAAGCTGTTACTTTCGAAAATATCACCTTCTGTTAACGTTTGACCTGGTATTTTTAATTCATCTCCTGTAGCAATTAAAGCAACAGTTAATTTACGCATAACTTTTACTTCTTTAACACCAAGAGAAGCTAATACACCAATGTCTATAGTGGTTAATCTATGTTGCGCACTTAATACTTGTTGACCTTCTTTTATGTCTTCACCAGCATAGCGAACGTGTGAACCCACAGATTTTTTTCCTAAAAAGGTTATTTTTTCATTGTGAGGCTCAGCAACTTGACAGTTTTCTTGCATTTCAACGGTGTCGCACCCCGCAGGCATTTTTGCACCTGTCATAATGCGAATACATTGCCCTGCTTGACAAACGCCTTGAAAAGGTTGACCCGCCATAGAACGCCCGACTAATGTTAGGGAGTCTGTCAATGCAAGGCTTTCAAAGGCAAAGGCATAGCCATCCATAGCTGAATTATTGTGTGGTGGTACATTTAATGGACTACTGATGTCTTGTGCTAATACTCGCCCTAACGCATTTTCAATTACGACAGTTTCGCTATCATTTAGTGTAATAGGTTTAATACTAGCCAACATATTGGTTAGAGCGTCTTCAAAGGGTAATAGGCCTGGAGCGGAACAACAATCAATCATAATGCACTCTTATTTATCAATTTCAAAAAAACTTTAGGGCTATTATAGCCATGCCTGTTCGATTGCCATAGTGCTATTATTCTCTTAATCTGCCATTTATTGATATATATCAAAATTTATCTTAGTCAATAATATTATTATGACTGTACGAAAAATCATATATACTTTAGGGTAGTTTATTTCTACTACATTTTTTGTTTTACTTGTTTCACAAAACTAGTTCTACTTAAGAAAAGTACTTATATGCTGAGGCATTTTTAAAAAAGAATGCTAATCGCCGAGCTATTACAGCTAAATCGCAACATGTTGTTGTTGATACGTTGTCTTAGCCGTGGTCACTTCTTTTAACTGTTTTAATAGTTAAGAAGGTAGGCCGCCAGGGCTAACAAGGAAACGCGTTAGCCTCCCGACATTTGGAAAGGTGACATGTTAACAGACAACTTTGGCCGTAGGTTTTATTACCTGCGTCTCTCTATTACCGATGTTTGCAATTTTCGTTGCAACTACTGCTTGCCTGACGGTTATCAATGTGATCAACCGCGTGATTTCATGTCTTTATCTGAAATTACCCGGTTAACAAAAGCATTTGGCCAATTGGGCACAGAAAAAATTCGCATTACTGGCGGAGAGCCGGCACTTCGTAAAGACTTGCCTGATGTGATCAATATTTGTAAGCAAACGCCTGGCATTAAAAAAGTCGCGATCACCAGCAATGGCTTTAAACTACCTGAACATTTACCACAATGGTTAGATGCCGGTATTGATGCCATTAATATTAGTATTGATAGCTTAGATCCTAGACAATTTCATGCAATTACCGGACACGACAAACTCGATACCATTTTAAAAGGTATTGATATGGCACTCGCTCACGGCAAAACGGAAGTCAAAATTAATGCCGTATTAATGCGTGAATATAATGGTTACGACATTAAAACCTATCTTGATTGGCTAAAAGATACCCCTGTAACCTTACGTTTTATTGAATTAATGCAAACGGGTGATAACCAAGAGTTTTTTGATGCGCAACATGTCAAAGGTTCACGCATTAAGCAAAACCTGATCCTTGATGGTTGGCAACCTGTTCTTCGAGATAAGTCTGCCGGCCCCGCACAAGAATTTTACCATCCTGACTATCAGGGCAAGATTGGTTTAATCATGCCTTATAGTAAAGATTTTTGTAATACTTGTAATCGCCTACGGGTGAGTTCATCGGGAAAATTACATTTATGTTTGTTTGGCGAACAAGGTTTGTCGTTACGTGAGCAGTTACAAGGTGATGATGTAGAGCCTTTAAAGCAGCAAATATTGTCTTTATTAGGCGATAAAAAAGCGACGCATTATCTACATGATAAACTTACCGGTGGCACTAAGCATTTAGCCATGTTAGGCGGCTAAATGACTTTTTCTCAAGCAATGTTTACTCCAGAAAACAATCAAGCAGAGTGTTTAGGTGTCGTATTAGCTGGCGGTCAGTCTTCTCGAATGGGTCAAGACAAAGCTCAGCTAATGCGCAATAAAACTAAGATGATAGATTATAGTAAGCAGTTACTAACTGATTCAGGTGTTAGCAACGTTATTATTAGTGGTGATCAACATCAAGTGCCAGATTTAGTCAGTCAAGCGGGACCTGTCGGCGGTATTTATAGTGTTATTATTCAGTACCAGCCTAAAGCATTGTTGATATTACCTGTTGATTTGCCATTAATGAAAGCCGATGAATTAAAGAAATTACGTTTGGCGGGTGAACTCAGTCAAAAAGCCTGTTATTTCGAAGGCAACAACATTCCCCTTTATTTACCCGTGAATGCCTACCTTGAGTTATTTTTGGCCAAAGCCTTTAATCACTTTGCTAATCGCTCATTTATAGGCAATAGATCCGCAGAATTTTCGGTAAGAAACAAAGAGGCTGTACATTCAAGAAAAGGCCCCTCTGTTAAAGCTTTATTGGAACAAGTGCCTCATAAAAGTTTAACTATAACGAACCCAATGTTTTTATGTAATACCAATACCCCTGAGCAATGGCAACAAGCCAGCAAAAGTTTCGCTTAATTTTGAGGATTAAACTTAACTGATTTAATTAAAAATTAGGCCATGCAGTGGCAAACCGTTAAAACGTCAAAGTAGAATTATTTATTAATTTAAGGAACATTTCATGTCAGCACATGGCGGAAAAAAATTTATTCCATTAAACATCGCAATTTTAACCGTATCTGATACCCGTGATGAGTCAAATGATACCTCTGGTCAAGCCTTGGTTGAGCGTTTACAGGCTGCTGGACATAACCTTGCAGCAAAAGCAATTGTTAAAGATGATGTTTACCAATTACGGGCCATCGTTTCTCAGTGGATAGCTGACGACAGCGTACAAGCCATCATTTCAACGGGTGGCACCGGGTTTACCGCACGTGATAATACCCCGGAAGCTTTAACGCCATTATTTGATAAAGCAGTTGAAGGTTTTGGCGAAGTTTTTCGCTACGTTTCCTTGAAAGAAATTGGCACTTCTACCATTCAATCTCGCGCTTTTGGCGGTGTTGCTAATAGCACTGTCGTATTATGTGTGCCTGGTTCAACTAATGCCTGTCGAACCGCATGGGATAAAGTCATTAAAGAACAACTTGATGCTAGCCATCGTCCTTGTAACTTTGTACCGCATTTAAAATTTACCGATGAGCAACTTTCTGGTTCTCAACATACAGAGAATAAAATAGAGAAATGTGAGAGTCGAGGTTAATCATGACAAGTCCTGTTCAACTCAGTCATCTTAATCAACAAGGTGAAGCGAATATGGTTGATGTTACCGAAAAATCGATGACATCGCGCACAGCTACCGCGCAAGGTTATATTAAAATGACCGCACAAACGTTAGCTTTAATTACCACAGGTGAGCATAAAAAAGGCGATGTCTTTGCCGTTGCCCGTATTGCAGGAATTCAAGGAGCGAAGAAATGCAGCGATTTGATCCCTTTATGTCACCCATTAATGCTAACTAAAGTACAAGTCGATTTTGAAGCCGATAGTGAAAATAACCAAGTAAAGGTCACTAGCTTATGTCGATTAACAGGGCAAACGGGTGTTGAAATGGAAGCATTAACGGCTGTTTCAGTTGCGTGTTTAACTTTGTTTGATATGTGTAAAGCAGCAGATCCTGGCATGGAAATTTTTGGCATTAAAGTGCTGACGAAAGATGGCGGTAAATCTGGTAACTGGCAAGCAGCGTCTAACAATAACAGCGATGCAAGCTAGCTAAAGTTGGAAAGCATGACTATAGGTGGAAAGCATGATTATAGGTGGAAAGTATGATTAAAGTTGTCTTTTTTGCAGCTCTTAGAGAGCAATTAGATTGTCACGAAACAAGTTTAACCAGTGCTGATATCACTACTATTAATCAGTTAAAAAAGGCTTTGGTTGCACTTAACCCTAGTTGGAGCAAGCACTTCGAGAACAAAGCCTTACTCAGCGCAGTTAATCACGATATGGTTGATGGTGAATATTCGATAAAATCGGGCGATGAAGTAGCGTTCTTTCCTCCTGTAACTGGCGGATAAATCGGAGAATAAGAGTGTCTGATAAATTAATTAAGCCTTTAGAGATTTCAATTCAAATAGCAGATTTTAGCCTAGCAGAAGAAGTTGCCTTACTTGAAAAAGACAATGCCATCGATGGAGCAGTTGTTACTTTTACTGGACGTGTTCGTAACAAAAATGAAGGATTAAGAGTAAGTGGTTTATTCTTGGAACATTATCCCCAAATGACAGAACGAGCTTTAGCAGAAATTATTGAAACGGCCAAGCAGCGCTGGAATATTGGTCGTGTAAAAGTTATTCACCGCATAGGACAACTGAATATTGGCGATCAAATCGTTTTTGTTGGCGTCACTAGTGAACATCGACAAGATGCTTTTGCTGCCAATGAATTTATTATGGATTATTTAAAGGTAAAAGCGCCTTTTTGGAAAAAAGAACTGACTGAAGAGGGTGAAAAGTGGCTGGCTGCGCGAAATGCGGATCAAGACAAAGCCAAACAATGGAACTAACGTCTTGAACTCCTATCTATTGAAAATGACTTTATTTTTAGGTGTATTACTAGTCTTGCTGATAATATTCCCCCATCAAGCTAACGCCAGCCAAAAACCTCTGCGTATTGCGGTTTCATCCAATTTTTCTGTTGTTCTGCAAACATTAGCCGACGAGTTTAACCAAAAACACCAATCTAATATTCAATTAATCAGCGGTTCAACTGGCGCTCTTTTTCAACAGCTTAGACACGGTGCGCCTTTTGATATGTTTTTTGCTGCTGACAGTATTCGTCCTAGAAAGCTTGAAGCGCTTGATATGATTGTTGCCAATAGTCGAATAACATATGCACAAGGCAATTTAGCACTTTACTCCGCAAGCAAAGCTAAAATTGATCAAGAAACTATTAAACACTATTCTGCAAGGCTAGCCATCGCCAACCCTAATAATGCTCCTTATGGTAAAGCCGCTAAACAGTGTTTAATTTCATTAGGTTTGTGGGACAAATACCAAAATAAACTTATTATAGGTTCCAATATTAACCAAACATTTCAACAGATAAGAAGCCAATCTGTTGAGTTAGGAATTGTTGCTTTTAGTCAAATACTACAAAATAATATTACAAATTTCTTATTATTGCCTTCAAGTTGCTACCAAAAGGTCAATCAACAATTGGTAATAATGAAAAAAAGCAAACATATAAAATTGGCAAAAAAATTTAGTCACTTCATTACGAGTAGTGAAATTTATGTTCGATTAAATAAACTTGGGTATTATAATGGTATATTAACTCTTCAACAGGCTGTAAGCCCAAGTAAAATCGATTAAAAATATGGTAACAAATCCTGATCTACTCGCCCTAATAACTACAATGAAAATGGCAGGTTTAACCACCCTAATTTTACTGTTGCTAGGCACACCTCTGGCTTGGTACCTGGCAAAGATGAAGAGCCGTTTTAAAGTAATCATTGAAGCTATTGTCGCCCTGCCCCTTGTCTTACCGCCAACAGTATTAGGTTTTTATCTTTTATTGGCCTTTTCACCACAATCATTACCCGGCCAACTATGGCAACAAGCGACAGGACAACAACTAGCTTTTAGCTTTTCCGCAATTGTCATTGGTTCAGTTCTTTATTCTCTGCCCTTTGTTGTACAGCCTTTGCAAAAAGCTTTTGAGCAGTTAGGCGATAGTTTATTAGAAGCTGGCGCGGTATTAGGTGCAAGTCCAATCGATAGATTTTTTAATATTGTACTGCCACTCACCAAAGCGAGTTTTATTACGGCTGCCAGTTTAGGTTTTGCCCATACCGTTGGCGAGTTTGGTGTGGTATTAATGATCGGCGGCAATATTCCCGGTGAAACTCGCGTTTTATCCATCGCTTTATTTGTTCATGTTGAAGCCTTTAACTACGCTAAAGCACATTTACTTGCGGGTAGTTTATTAATTGGCTCAATGATTTTGTTGGCACTTATTTATTTGATTAACTTCAAACCTCTACGAGAGGTTAAACCATGAGTACACTTTCATTAGATATTAACTGTCAGTTCAATGGGTTTCTTTTATCACTAAAGCAAGATCTAAAGCTGAAGGGTATTACTGGTATTTATGGTCATTCAGGCTCAGGAAAATCGACTTTACTTAGAATAATTGCAGGACTTAATAATCAAGCAACAGGCACTGTAAAATTTAATGACATTGTTCTACTTGATAGTAGCTTAGTTGATACTATTTTAAGTTCAAATGGCAATAGAAGAAAGAAAACATTTATTAAACCACAAGCACGCAACTTTTCTTTAGTTTTTCAAGACAACCGTTTATTCCCACATTTAAATGTTAGAGAAAATTTAGCCTTTGCGGCTAAAAGGTGTTCGCACAGTAGGTTAAAGGTTTCAGAAGTATTAAAGCTTACTGAACTTGAATCATTAGCAGAAAGTTCTGTAACGACACTATCGGGTGGTGAACAGCAACGAGTAGCTTTAGCACGAGCAATATTAACAGAGCCAAAGTTACTATTATTAGATGAACCTTTAAGTGCTTTAGATCAAAACAGTAAAAATGTGCTTTTGAAAATGTTAATTAATATTCAAAAACGGTTAGACTTACCTATGTTTTACGTCAGCCATAGTTTAGATGAGTTACAACAAATATCGGATAATATACTGGTATTATCAAAAGGTGAAGTTGTCGATTATGGCGATATCCACCAAATTATTCATCAGTTAAATTATGCAGGTGCCGATTCTGATAGCGATTTAAGCCAATTAATAATACATCAACAAACTAGTTTAGCTTTGCCTTTAAAAGTTAATTATAATCAACCAGAAGACAATCATGGCCTAAAAACTTTATTGTTAAACGATTTACAAGAAATACATTTTCCAGCACATTTGATAAAAGATCATTCTACCAACAAACAATTTATCACAACTAATGATTTAAACGAGCAAGTTAATCTACGTTTTTTTATTTTGGCCAGTGATATTAGTCTTTGCCTTGAAACAACAAACAACAGCTCTATCGTTAATCATTTGCACGGTGTTATTAGTAAAATAGACTGTAGCAATAATAACGTATTAATTACGATAGACTGTGCAGGGCAAAGTTTTTTCGCCAATATATCGTCATATTCATTGGACAAATTATTATTAAAAGAAGACCAGGCCATTTATATGCAATTTAAAGCCAGCGCTGTACGTACTTTTATAACTTGACACTTTATTAAAGTAATTCATTTAGTAAACATTAGTAATCGTCATCTTCAAGGTGTTTTGCTTACATGGATGTAAGTACTTAGCTTTTGTCTGGCACTAAAAAGCTGTATCGAAGATCTAGTGACTTCTTGCAAGAATTCCCGCTTGAAAGAATACGGGAATAACGCTTTTAACCGAATGTCTATGCATGTAAATAATTGATAAACCTATAAAAGGAAAGCTTGTGTTAACCAACAATGAACAACTTAGATATGGACGCCAAATAATGCTTAAACAAATTGGTGAGCATGGACAAATAGCACTACGTAACGCCAAAGTGCTTATTGTCGGCATGGGCGGTTTAGGTAACCCTGTTGCTATGTATTTAGCAGCAGCAGGCGTAGGCACATTATATTTGGCTGATGGCGACCATGTTGAAGTTACAAATTTACAACGGCAAATATTATTCAATGAACAAGATATTAAAAATAATAAGGCTGATGTTGCCTGTGAAAAATTACAAGGACAAAATCCTGATATTACGATAGAAGCTATCGACGAAATGTTAGACGAAGAATTATGTAACTATTACTTAGAGCAAGTCGACTTAGTGCTAGATTGCACCGATAATATCAACACACGCTACTTAATCAACCAAGCATGTATTAACCATAAGACACCATTAGTCGTAGGTGCAGCGACAGGATTTGATGGCCAACAATTAACAATAGATCCTAGGGATCCTGACAGTGCCTGTTACCACTGTTTATTTCCAAGCACAGAAAAAGCCCCTGCTAATAATTGTCAAACTCTTGGTATTGTCGGTCCGGTATTAGCGATCATTGCAGGTATGCAGTCGCTACAAGCAATAAAACTATTAACCGGAAATAAGGTGCAACTTAATCAATTAAATTTATTTGATGGCCTAAATAACCAATGGCAACAATTTAATTTAAAAAAACAAAAAAACTGTACTGTTTGTGGTTAAGTCGCTTTACTCTTCTTTATGACTTAACATTACAATTTCTTTTTTAGCGCTTAAAATATGAGTGAGTAATAATTCATCTTTGCGGAGATCGCTAACAAAATTGGTATACTTATCTAACTGACCGATCACAGTAAAAACCTGACCTTCAATATCGTACTGCCATAATTTTGCTTTTCTATTCATACTATAGATCATATCGTTTTTAATGATAAAGCGTTGGCTACCCACCTGTTGATAGAGCTGTGTTATCAGCTGCTTCTCGCCTCCTTTAATCAACCAAAAAACGTTATCATCATCTAAATAGACAATTTTTCCATCATTGGCTTTAGCCGCCCACTTAATATCTGCACTCACATGCTTAGTTAATTTATGTGTCTCCAAATTATAAAAAACCAATTGCTGCTCACCGCCTTTTCGAATCAGCGCTAAGATATTATTTTCAACTGACCAATGAAATAATTTAGGTACCGCAAATGTTAATGGGTAATTTATGATCGTTTTATCCAACAACACTTTGGTTAGCATTGAATCTGCGACAACTAAAACACTTTCTCCTGTTTCACTCCATCGAAAGCTATCAATAGCAGTACCCATAGCGAAGTTAGTTAATTTACTTACTTCGTTTTTATCTTTTAGCCAGATTTGTTCAGTTCCCGAGCGAGAACTGATAAAAGCAATTAACTCTCCTTGAGGCTGAAATTGAGCATCCCTATCTTGAAAAGTAGAACGGGCAAGGCTAGGATACGTCTGATGAACCTGATTGAAGTCATGACTATCAGGTTTTTCATCACTATCTGAAGAGTGATTGGTACTTGTTATTTCCATCAAACTTAATTTAACAATATCTGTATCAATTATGCCCTGCACAGCAACTAAGCTCTCACCATCTTGGCTAAAATTAATTCTAGAAATTCGATTGTGGTTAAATCTTGAAACTTGCTCGACTTTGCCAACAAAAGATAATGAATAAAGCCGTTTCCCCGTGGTAAATATCAACTGCTGTTGTTGTGGGTCTTGAATTGGATGAATAAGCTTAAAGGGAGGCAAGGTATCCGGACGAATAATAATATGACTGGAAAGTAACTTTCCTTTGCTGTTCAATAAATCGATTACATGCTCATCGTTGCTGTTAATACCAATAGCAATTAATTGGTCTAATGCTTTATTATAAAGTAAGTGGTAATAGTTTTTTTCGCTGTCTGCATACAATAGCGTATGAATGGGTGCTTTGGGCATAAACTTAACAATTTGCCAATGGTTATTTTCTTTTTTAAGTGCGGCGATATTCCCATTGTCTAACCAAACAGGATCCGATAACTCCCCTTGTGAACAGCTAGCGGCAACAACAGGTGCTTGAGGTTGTTTAAGAGCTAACCTGTAGTCTAGCGTCATTAAGTTCCAACAGGTTTTACTTTGTTCTTCCAAGTTTTTCTTTTGCAGGTTTAACGCTTTTAGACTCAACCCTTTTGGGCTTAGCCCTGCTAGACTTAGCTCTGTTAAATTTTGTTTTATCTTTTTCTGCGATCCACAATCTTCTTTTGCCATAAATGCAATTTTATCGCCTTTGTCGGTAAAATGATGTGCTCCATAAAAGCCATATTGAGTCGTTAATTGGGTTTCCTTACCTGTCGATATTTCTTTAGCCCAAATATTATTCGAGCACAAACCATCAAAGCGATGAAAAATAATAAACTTTCCATCAGGTGAAAAGCTGGCATTCATTTCTTTGGCGTCAGTGGCGGTAAGAGGCGTTAGCGTATTAAAATCAAAGTGTCTTGGCGTTGGCGATAAATAACTGAAACTGGCAAGAATAACTAGGCAGAAAAAAACAATCATGACGTTTTTACTGCGAAAGAAAAATGTTTGACTCTTACTTAGCTGTCCAGAGCTAATGGCACTAGCCTGTGAAGTCTCTTCATTTAATGCATTGACATTATTCTCATTTGTTGGACTTAAAAAGACAACGTTCAACTCAAGACTATAACCTTTCTTAGCATGTGTTTTTATGAAGAATTGCTTTTTACTATCATCACCAAGAGCTTTTCTAAGCTGGGTAATACAACGTTGCAACGAATTGGGCGATACCACACTATCCTGCCAGACACTATTCATTAATGATTCATGGCTTAAGACTTGTCCTTGACGTTGAGCTAGCTCTGTTAAAACCGCCAATGTTTTAGGAGGAAGCGTTATTTGCTGCTCGAGATCAGAGCCCTTATTAACGATTATAAGATTACGAGAGATATCAACATAGTTATTGCCAATTTGATATTGCAGTTCCATTTAGCTACCTGATTGCGTTAAAAAAAGACGTAATAAATTAAGACGTTTGAACCTTAGCCTTATTATATCCTTGTTTGAGTCAAAACCAACAGCTTTTAAGCTATTGATTTTATTGCATTCAGCTAAAATTCAGCTATTTTTAAGGTTTAAATCATGTCTTTGAATCGTTAATTATTCACACTGCTTCCATATTTTGAAAACCCAAAAATTTATTTTACAAATTTGTTGGCAACATCATTTAGGATTTAAAATGCTCAAACATCTATCGACACTTTTTATAATATTACTGACTACTGCAAGTAGTTATGCATTTTCAACCACACAGGATAGCACCAAAACTTACAGTGTTATTGATTCGAGCCCAATAAACATTGGTGAACAAATCACTTTTAAATCTGAAGTACTCGGCACAGAAGAAGTTATTAATATTTATTTGCCTGACGATTTTGAACAATCTTCATCAACTATGACTTACCCGATAATTTTTATTAACAACGGCCACGGTGAGCAATTCTTTCACGCGTTAACAGGCATAGTTAAGCACTTAAGTAATGTTGATCGTATGCCTAAGTCGATTGTGGTGAGTTTGAATAGTGGCGGACATATTCCTGAGATATTTACTAACGGTATGTGGACAGCAAGAGAAAAAATTGGCCCTTATGGCAATCCGAATAAATATTTAAAGCATTTAGAATCCGAACTCTTTCCCTACCTTGAAGAAAATTACCGAGCGAATAAACATCGCAGCATTATAGGTGTTTCTGGCAGTTCACTCTTCCCTTTATATAGTTTTACTCATGCAACAAATATGTTTAGTGCGCATTTATTTTTAGCTGCGAGCGATATGATCGGTATGGGTTATAAAAAAGGAGAAACAATTATAGATGCCATGACCAATGCGCTAAGAAATACAACTAGCAATAACAAA
>Ga0105359_10001873_pt1 | contig 17649 bp, 18 predicted proteins | sample GOMGulsemesocosm_6_FD_83659 | JGI IMG/M metagenome (GOLD analysis project Ga0105359, IMG submission 83659) | Methane-oxidizing microbial communities from mesocosms in the Gulf of Mexico - GOM8C Gulf of Mexico | ecosystem: Environmental > Aquatic > Marine > Cold seeps | place: Gulf of Mexico...
CGTTCGCAGCAGCAACGTACTCTTGTGCTTCTCGTCGTCGGTCAGCACCATCTGTTGAGTGATGTTGGCATTGGCTTGGTTGGCTGAGGCCAGGGCGATGGTCTGCGGCGCATTGAGCAGCAGCGGAATGGCGTGTTGCAGCTTGCGGCCGTCGAGCGTGGCCGAATACAGCAGGGTTTGTCGCGCGCTATTACAGCGCTCGGCAATCGCTAGAACGTCTTCGGTAAAACCCATGTCGAGCATGCGGTCGGCTTCGTCGAGCACTAGATACTCCAGATCGTTAAAGTCGACGGAGGCTTTTTCCAGGTGCTCTTTTAAACGTCCTGGGGTCGCAACGATGATCTCTGGGTTTTTGCGGAAGGTGGAGCGTTGGAATTTAAAGTCTTCACCACCGGTGATGACGTTGACCATCAAACGGCTAAAACGCGCCAGTTCTTTTGCATGCTTTTCAATCTGACGCGCCAACTCTCTAGTCGGGGTCAGGATCACCGCGCGGACACCGTTCTTGGGTGCGTCGTCGGTGAGCAGTTGATGCATGATCGGGATCAGAAAGGCGGCCGTTTTACCGGAGCCTGTCTCAGCGGTGATGAGTAAGTCCTTGCCGCTCATGGCCGCAGGAATCGTGGCGCTCTGCACCTCAGTGGGGTCGGTGAAGCCTTTGTGCTCTAAGGCTCTAACAAGACATTGGTGCAGATTAAGTTCTGGGAACACGCTGTGATCTCTAATTAACGGGCCGGACGCGGGTCGGGCCTGTGTGGGTCGGGGCGATTCTGGCCGCCATCGGCTGTCTGTCGCTGCTTTATTCAGCTAACACGGGGCGCTGGAATGCTCTAAAGGCGCGCACTCTATCAAAAAAACGCCCCGCTGGCTCTAGTGAGCTAGCTTGGTGGACTAGGCAGCTGGACTAGGCAGCAGGGCTGGACAGCTGAACTAGTCCGCTGAGCGAGTGCCTATCGCGCTTAGCGGGCACTGGGGGTCAATGACAAGTGTAGGCCAGCTGCGGTGTTTTGCTGGTGTTCGCTCGGGCGAGTGCTAGAATCGCCGGCTGTAATGCTTATCGCAGTGAATGATTCATTTTTAGACGGTTGCCGTCGCCGAGGAGAGGTTTATGAGCCCACACATCATTGATGTGACCCAAGAGAATGCTCAGCAAGTGCTGGTTGAAGAGTCGCGCGAGCGCTTGGTTGTCGTCGATTTTTGGGCTGAGTGGAGTGAGCCCTGCAAGGTCCTTTCGCCGCTGCTGGAAACCTTAGTGGATGAGTACGCAGGAGCGTTCCTACTGGCTAAGCTAAACGCCGATGCACTGCAGCCGATCGTACAGCAGCTGGGTGTGCGCAGCATACCTACGGTAATGATCATGCGCGATGGTCAGCCAGTGGACAGTTTCAGTGGCGCGCTGCCGGAGGCGGAGATTCGCAGCCTGTTGGAGAAGCATTTGCCAGCACCCTGGCAGGCGTTGATCGATCAGGCCAATCAGCTCATGGCTGAAGGCAATGCCGAGGCGGCGCTGCCGCTGCTGCGCCAGGCCTACAAAGCATCGGCTGAGAGCGCGGCCATTGGCATTGGTTTGGCGCAGGTGTTGCTGCAGCTCAACCACTGTGACGATGCCGAGGCGATTCTCAGCACCATTATGATGGCCGATCAAGACGCTCAATATGAGCAGGCCATGGCCCAGCTGGAGCTCAAGCGAGAAGCCGCGCAGTCGCCAGAGCTTAAACTGCTTGAGAGCGAGCACGCGGCAAAGCCTGAAGATATGAGTATCGCCATGCAGCTGGCGCTGCAGTACAGCCAAACGGGTAAAAACCGTGAAGCGCTGGAGTTGTTGCTGACGATCCTGCGCCGCGATCTGGGTTTTGATGAGGGCGCCGCTAAAAAGCTGATGATGGATCTATTGGCGAGTTTGGGCAAAGGCGATTCGGTGGTGACAGAGTATCAGCGCAAGTTGTTTACCCTGCTTTATTAGCAGGCTGTTGAAATTCGAGGAAGTTCGGCGCCTGATAACGAAACAGGGATGTTTTGTCAAAATCAACGACTGCTAAGTCGTTGATTTTGTGAGGAAAGAGAAAATGACACTTTTCTCTTTTCGTGTGTTGAAACAGGCAGGATGCCTTTTTCAACAACCTGTTAAGCGGCGAAGCCGTCATTTCACCCAGGGATTAGGGCTGAGTGAAAACAGCGACAAACTATGTTTGTCGCCGTTTTTTTGGGCTGTTTTTTACATAGACCTGCTGTAATACAGCCCTTAGCTGCATAGGGCTATCTTAAGCTGCATACCATCAACGGCGCTGTAGGGGTGTTCGACGCCGTTGCGAATAACGGCATTGATCTCAAAAATGCGGCTGTTGCCACGCTCCAAAGAGAGGTTACATTTGAGACGCATCATCGGTGCGTTGTCATCGGGTTTGAGCGAGATGATGGCGTAATGGCGGTTGGAGAACTGTGGCCAAGGGGTTTCTGTCGGTTCCAGCTGTATCCGTAGAAAGGCCTCGGATATATCGAGGATGGTCGCCGGTATCACTTCATCTGTGCCGTTGCGGCTGATGGTGGCCGCCAGGTTGGTTTCAACGCGTACTTGACCACGGGGGTCGAAGGTTTCGACGGTTCCCAGCGATACCTCTAGTAGGGCCACTTCGTGCCCCGCGTGCAAGCCAGATTTTAGTTTTTCACGCTTGAATACCTGGGTTTGTACCTGACGATTTTGATTGCGGGTATTAAAAGAAACAAGGGTGAGCTGGTTGCCCTTGCGAAACAGGTGGCCCTTACCAAGCTTGGCGCGTTTGTCGTGGTCCAGGCGCAAAACCGCCTGTTGATCGGTGGGCACCAGTAGGCAAATACTCCGTGCATACCGTAGGTCGATAGGGCTGCTGAATTCATTGTTGGGTTTGGCCGTGGGGGCCTGGGTGAACTGGAAGGCGTCTTGGCGAAAGATGTGCTCATCGTCAATGCACACGCCGACGATGAGGCCTTCGAGTTGCAGCTTGTTTTCAAAGTCAGGGTAGTAACCAATGCGAGTGCCAATGGCGAAGCTTTCGAGCAAACCCTGCAGCGTTTTTATCATAGTGGCTGAGTTGGGCCTTGGATTTGGGCGGGCGGGTTTAACCGCGGCGGCTTTTTTCTTTGAGAACCAGCCCATCCGTGCATTCCTTTTGTTGATTAATTCTTAGTATAGGCACAGTTGGCTGGGCTTACAGGCTAGGTGATGTGTCTGCCTGTGGTTGTAGACGTTAGTCTGAACTTAGACTTGCTCGAGAAGCGATACCCCCAGCGCGAGGAAGCTGGCATAATCGGCGTCTTAAAATTTTACAGTCGATTAACCCGTGTCAACGCTGGCTTTATGCCCACTGGCACCGCGAGAGATGAACTATGCAGCCTCAGGTGAAACCGCAAAATCCTAACTTTTCTTCTGGTCCCTGTTCGAAGCGTCCAGGCTATGATGTGAATAACCTTGATCTAGCAACGCTGGGTCGCTCACACCGCGCCGCCATCGGTAAGGCTGCGCTGGAGAAGTCCTGTGTGCAGACTGCTGAGCTGCTGGGCTTGCCTGAAGGTTACCGTGTTGGAGTGGTGCCCGCATCGGATACCGGCGCCGTGGAGATGGCGCTCTGGTCTATGCTGGGCGCTCGTGGTGTGGATGTCATGCACTGGGAGTCTTTCGGTTCCGGCTGGTACTCAGACATCACCAAGCAATTGAAGCTTGAGGACGCGCGTTCACTAAAAGGTGAATACGGTCAGCTGCCCAACTTGAATGACGCGAACTTCGACAATGATGTGGTTTTTACTTGGAACGGCACCACCTCCGGCGTGAAGGTACCCAATGGAGACTGGATTGCGGATGATCGAGCAGGTCTGACCATCTGTGATGCCACCTCGGCGGTATTTGCCATGGAAATGCCATGGGAAAAGCTCGATGTGGTGACCTTCTCTTGGCAGAAGGTTTTAGGCGGCGAAGGCGCGCACGGCATGCTGATTCTCAGCCCTCGTGCGGTTGAGCGCCTAGAGAGTTACACGCCAGAATGGCCACTGCCAAAGATTTTCCGCATGACCAAAGGCGGCAAGCTGATCGAGGGCATCTTTAAGGGCGCGACCATTAACACGCCATCAATGATGTGTGTGGCAGATTACCTCGATGCTCTCAACTGGGTTGAGTCCATCGGTGGTGTGCCAGCGGCGATTAAAAAGTCTCAGGCGAACCTCGCCGTGGTTGAAGCCTTTGTGGCCAACAATGACTGGATTAACTTCTTGGCGGAAAACGAGGCTGAGCGCTCGAACACCAGTATCTGTTTGACACTGGACGCCACCAGCGATCAGGTAAAGGCGATGGTGAAGCTACTCGACACTGAAGGCGTGGCTTACGACATAGGCGCCTACCGCGATGCACCCGATGGCCTGCGTCTGTGGGGCGGCGCCACGGTCGAAGAGGCCGACTTAAAAGCCCTGATGCCGTGGATCGAGTGGGCTTATAAACAGGTAACTGCTTAATCTCGCTGAGGGCTTAGCGCTGCTTTGTCGAACTGAATAAAGGCTGCCTTCGGGTGGCCTTTTTATATTTAGGGTGGACGGTATACCCATTCGGGCACAAGTGCCGAGGGCGCATAGATGCACAGGAGCGATGATGCTCTGGGGGCGCGGTATACAGAGGATTCCCCAAGGGTTTTTAAAGGTGATACATTGGGTGCTTTCGCGTTACCTATTTCGCTGACAATAATTAAAAAGACAGAAGTAAAAGGAAAGACACCGAATGTTTAAAATTAAGACCTATAACGCCATTTCCAGCAAGGGCCTCAACCGCTTTGAGCGTGAAGATTACGAGGTGGCCAGCGAAATAAGCACGCCCGACGCTTATATTCTACGCAGCCAAAAGTTACATGATGAAGCCATTCCCAGCAGCTTGAAGGCGGTGGCCCGCGCTGGCGCTGGGGTGAACAATGTGCCGGTGGAAGCTTACACCAAGGCCGGCGTGGTCGCCTTTAACACCCCTGGTGCCAACGCCAATGCCGTGAAGGAGCTGGTTTTGAGTGGTTTGTTGCTGGCCTCTCGTGATATCACCGGTGGTATGGCTTACGTGCAGGGCCTTACCGACATGGATGATGCCGGTGAAATGGGTAAATTACTGGAGAAAGAAAAGAAGCGCTTTGCCGGCTGTGAACTCTACGGTCGCACGCTGGGTGTTATTGGCCTCGGTGCGATTGGCTCGATGGTGGCGGAAATGGCGCTGGCGCTGGGCATGAAGGTGGTGGGTTTTGACCCAGCTCTGTCGGTTGAGGCCGCATGGCGTTTGCCCAGCTCGGTGGAGCGCATGGAAAACATACAGGCGCTGCTCAGCCGCGCGGATTACATGACGGTACACGTGCCGGCAATCCCACAGACCAAACACATGATTAACGCTGAGGCGCTCAAGAGCATCAAACCCGGTGCGGTGCTGCTGAACTTTGCCCGCGAGTCAATTGTTGACGCAGACGCGGTGGTGGCCAGCCTCGACCTTTGCAAGGACAGTACGACGGGGTTGGGCATGTATATCTGTGACTTCCCCGAACCTTGCTTGCTTAACCGCGCGGATGTTTTGGCTATGCCGCACATTGGTGCCAGCACCGCAGAAGCGGAAGAGAATTGTGCGGTGATGGCGGCCGATCAGCTTAAGGACTATTTGCAAAACGGCAACATTAAAAACTCGGTTAACTTCCCGGCGATTAACCTGTCGCGGACCGAGGGCACACGACTTACCTTCGCCAATGAAAACGTCTCGGGTGTGCTAGGCCATGTACTGAGCGTGTTTACCGACAATGACATCAACGTGCAGGATATGCTCAATAAGAGTCGCGGCGAAATAGCCTACAATATTTTGGACCTAGAGCAGATGCCAAGCGCTGCGGTGATCGAGGCGATTGCCGCCGTCGAACATGTTATCAGTGTGCGGGTGCTAGATTAATTCACATGTCTCACGAGTCACGATAAAGGTCGCGCAAGCGGCCTTTTTTATTTACAGGGACGTAATGTATGCCACGGGCGCATGGATGCGCAGGAGTGGCGATGTTCAGGGACGTAATGTATGCCACGGGCGCATGGATGCGCAGGAGTGGCGATGTTCAGGGACGTAATGTATGCCACGGGCGCAGGGCCGGATTAAGCTCCTGAAAATCCGGCATTCATCACATCCTTGTGGCTCGATGCGCAGGAGTGGCGATACTCTTGAATAGCCTTTCAATTGAGGTGGCTGGCATGTATAAATTTTGTTTTTTCGTACCACAGGAGGCGCTGGGAAGCGTGAAGAAGGCTTGCTTTGCCGCCGGAGCGGGACGTATTGGCGACTACGACAGCTGTTGTTGGCAGGTGCTGGGCGAGGGGCAGTTTCGGCCTTTGGCTGGCAGTAGTCCCTACATAGGAAGTGCGCCTGCTGAAGGTGGCGCTGAAGGGGTGGTGGAGAGGGTAGCGGAATACCGAGTAGAGATGGTCTGCGACGATTCGCTCATACGCGATGCGGTGGCGGCGATGAAGGACGCCCACCCCTACGAAACGCCAGCGTATGATGTGTGGCGGTTGGAGTTGTTTTGAAGGCTGTGTGGGCTGGATAGTCTGTTTTATAGGCCCTATTAGCCATTGGGGCTGTCGACTATACTGTTGAGTTAGAGGTAATGATCTATTGTGAGTAAGCCGTGATGAGCAATACACCCATGAAGTCGGTTAGGTGTTATGCCGCTTCTTTCGCGATATGTGTTAGCACCCTGTATGCAGGGCAGGTTCATGGACAACCTGTCGATGATGATATTTTTGATTTGTCCTTAGAGGAACTCAGCCAGCTTACCGTTACCACTAGCTCGCGCCGCGAAGAAAATTTGAGATCGGTGGCGTCGTCAGTGACCCTGTTAAGCCGTGAACAAATCCGTTTGCTGGGGCTCGATAATCTCAATGAGTTGTTTGATTATATCCCCGGTATGCAAAGCCAGCGCAACGACAGCAGTAGCCTTGGCCAAGTCACTTCGAGTCGAGGTTTCAGTGCAATTGCATCGCCCCGCGAGATTCTTTTTTTACTTGATGGTCAGCGCCTGAATAATATTTGGTCGGGAGGGCTGGGTAGTACCTTGAATTATATGTCGCTGGATCATGTGGATCGTGTTGAATTCATTCGCGGACCGGGCTCGGCGATTTATGGCTCAAACGCTATGACCGGTGTGGTGAATATTATTACCAATATTCAGCGTGAAATCAGTGTCGGAGGGGGCGGTGATCAGAGAATTCATGCCAGCGGGCAGTGGCGTCAGAAAATTGGGAAGTCGCAATGGCAGGCATACGTAAGTGGAATTAATGACGGAGGTCAGACGCTTCAGGTTTATAATTTTATGACGGGTGAAAATGAATCCCGCCGAGACCCTTACCGTCACCGGGAAGTTTATGTTCGTGGGCAGTTGGGGTCGCTGGAAATGAAGTGGTTCCTGAGTGAGCAAAACACGGACGATTTTTATGCGGCGGGTTTTATTTCCGACGATGAGAGCCTGTTCGACAATAAAACTGAAACCCTAAACGTTAAGCATGTGGCGCAATTGAGTCCCGTGTTGTCACTCACCAGTAGCGCCTCATACAGCAAACGCCAATTTGATATTCAGGGTGAAGTATCTCCGGCCCCTATCCAAATTCGTATCGCTGGCACGGTTGAGGAGCGAGAATTGGGGGGGGAGTTTGTTTTTCATTATGAAAGCCCCAGCGACCACCACGGTTTATTAGGCTTTGAGTTTCGTCAACCAGAGCTCACCAACACAGATGCCTACACCAGTGGGTTTATTGAAAGTTATGTGCCTCAGGCGCCAACAGATAAAGCCGCTATCCGCGGTCTATTTGCCCAGTACCAAATGCCACTGAGTGAAAACCTACAGCTCACTGCAGGCGGGCGCTACGATGACTATTCACGCACAGGCTCGCACCTTAGCCCAAGGGGCGGCCTTGTTTGGGCCTCAACTGAGGAACATACCTTTAAATTACTCTACGGTGAGTCGTATCGTGCGCCCACTCGTGGAGAAACCGATGTGCAAAACAGCGCGCTTCTTCTCGCTAACCCAGACTTGAAGCCTGAGGTGGCAAAAACCACAGAGTTGATTTGGCAGTATGTAAACACTCAAAGTTACAGTGCCGTCAGTCTTTATAACACCGAGATTAATGACCCAGCGATACCCACACTCACAACACCTACGAAGCGGGTCAATGGCCCGAGAATAACCGTCGCCGGTGTAGAGCTCGAGTGGCAGCAGCAGTGGCAACCCCGCTGGCAAACTCGGCTAGTGGCCAGTCATTTGTTCGATCCGGCCAGCGATGAAAATGCTGAGGCGGAAGACACTCTTACGGCCAGTGTTACTTATCAGAGACCACACGCTTCAGTGGCTTTGAGTGCAAACTATAAAAGTAAGCGTAAAGACCCGAATGCCAGCAGTCAGGGCTATACACAACTCGATGACCGCACCCTTGTTAAAATGCACTTACGTCAGCGGTTTGGCTCAGACGCCGAGGTGTATTTCACGATCGATAATCTACTGGATGAAAATTATTTCAACATGGCTTCTCTGGCAGACAATGTGGTTGGGGCGCCGGCTCGTGGACGAGCCTATAAACTCGGTGTGCGCTGGGATCTTGCGGACTAAGCCGCAAGCCTTAAAGCCCATAATGCTAGGCCGGTGCGGGTGTGTTACGTTTTTGAGGTGTTGAGTTAGGGGGGGGGGAGTGGTTGCGGCCGTGCTGGAGGTTATCAAGTGCTATTAAAAATGCAGGGTCCGCGCCATTTTTTGAACTGGAAGGAATAAAAACTTTCAGCGTGATTCAACTCACGCAGTAATTGTCTGTGTGTTTCAAGCTTAGTGACAAGACTCATGCCCCAATCAAAAAAATTGCGGCGCTCTATAGTGTGACAGCTTAAAAGCGTTATCTTGGAGTGCCGGATATCGGAGCGGATAGTATTAATGAGGCCGCCTACGGCATCCCCTTCGCCCTCCAAGTACTGTAGAAAAAAGCCTCGATAGGTGAACATAAAGCCGCTACTTGTCGCCGTATATTTGCCCCGGCCGCTTTGTAAACCAGCAGTTTGGTATCACTGATGCTGAGTTGTCCGAGGTTGTAGCTGGCGTAAATAAGTTGGCTGAGGGGTATGCGCTCTTCCCTGTGCTATAGGATGCTAAGTGACTTGTTGCCCATCTCTATTGTCACGAGCCTTTGTTTGGCGGAGGTCGTCTGGCTTCCAGTACTTCACTGCGTAGAGGGTAGCTCTGCCGCTGGCGGTCCGAAAAGTAATATTTCAGTGTTTTGTGGATGGTAGGGAAAGCCAGCTGCTGCCAGGGGATTTGTGCCTCGGTAAACAATCTAACCTCAAGCGACTCGCTGCCGGCGCTAAAATTCAGGTCGTTTAGCTCCCCTTTAAATAACATGTAAACCTGATTGATATGGGGGATGCTGAACAGGGTGTAGAGCTCGTGCAGGGTTATGCTGGCGCGGGCTTCTTCCCAGCTTTCTCGCAGCGCTGCCTGTTCGACGCTTTCGGCGTTTTCCATAAAACCCGCGGGCAGAGTCCAGTAGCCGTGGCGCGGTTCTATGGCTCGGCGGCACAGCAGGACTTTATCTTCGAATATGGGCAGGCAGCCGGCGATGATGCGCGGGTTTTGATAGTGCACCGTACTGCACTGTTCGCATATGTGTCGGAGTCGATCGTCATCAGAGGGGATGCGTAGCACAAGCTTGTGTCCGCATTGGCTACAGAAATTCATGTCGAGCTTTGTCTCATGGCGTGGTCCCGTCAGTATAAGGGAATTTACCAAGACCTTGTGCTTATTTGAGGCTCGAGATGAGTGGTTCGTTATTGACGCTTAAGCGGCAGGGGAATGACTTGTGCACAGTGTTGTACCGTGGGTTTCCGATGTATGTTTTTGTGCGTGTTTAACTGTAAGGCCGCTGCCTCTTTGGCAGCTTGGGTGAGGTAGGCCTGCAGTTTAGAAAACGAGTCGTGCATCATTTTAGATAGCTGGATGCAGGCACCGATAGGGCTGTCGTTGTGCAGTGTCCGGTGAGCATCTATCTGAAATTGTAGGCCTTGCAAGCGATGTTGGATTCTATCGGGCGCCTGCTCGATGATCGAACGGACTTCCTTTTGACGGTAAGCTTCTAAGCGCTCTGGGTCTTGCGCCATGACGAGCAGTTCGTCGAAAGCGAGGGTGCCGGAAGCCATAGTTACTCCTGTGCCGAGCGCGGTGTGAGCGCTTTTGCGGCATTGATCAATGATGTAGGTGCGTTGTCTCCCTGTAAGCGATCAGTGTTTCAAGGTTTGTTAGTCTAGTGCTAGAAAGCCTTGAAAATGAATTACGTGACAAACTGTATGAAAAACAGTCTATCAGTGGGGTTGCCCATTTGTGAATAGAGCGTGTTATATCGCTTCGTTATAAGTCGCTGGGGTCTGGGTTGTAGGCATTTTTTGTATGCGTGTCACGCCTCGGTCTGATCTTGATGGACCTGTCGTGGTCTTTACGGTAATTTGGTCCTCTGTATTTACCTTCTTTCAGCTCCGCCTAGGAACCCGATGTTAACGCTACTGCGAGATAAGTTGTCCGCACTTCCCGCCACTGACCACCTCGTAGGCTTCAGCCGCGATCAGGCTGCGGTACTTTTAGCCATAACCCGCAGTGAAGATAACCCTTCGCTGGTACTGACTAAGCGCTCTGAATTACTCACGACTCACAGTGGTGAGGTTTCGTTGCCGGGGGGCAAGTGGGATCCTCAGGACCCAGATTTACGGCATACGGCGCTGCGAGAGACTTGGGAGGAGGTGGGCATTGTTCCCCAGGATGTTGAATTGTTAGGGGCTCTGCCAATAGCGCACACATGGCGTGGTGTCGCGGTTGCGCCTTATGTGGGTTTGATTGATGAGAATACCCTGTATACACCGAATGCCGATGAACTGGATGCGATATTTCATGTGCCGCTGCAGTTCTTCCTTGATGATCGGCGCATTCGCACCGATGTGTTTGACCGTAAGCTGGGCAATGTTTGGGCGCCGGCCTATGAGTACGAGGGGTTTGAAATCTGGGGTTTTACCGCACGCTTAGTAGCGTCGTTTCTCAACGGTGTTTTTGGGGCGGGTATTGGCCTTGAACACAGCGCGCCGGTCAAACACTGGGCGGCACAGGCGGACGCGAGCTAGCGATCACTTACTTCAGGGCATCAAAGTTTCTGGGCTTGGCAAATGTACAGGGCTGGTGGATAATCGCGGCCCGATGTAAATGAAAGCGTTGCCGCATAGCCATGACCGTACAGACTGTTGATCCACGCAAAGCCTCCCCGGCGGCCGAACAACCAGTGAAATCTCCCTGTGTGTCTATTTGCGCACTCAATGATGATGACGTCTGTGTGGGCTGTTGGCGTACGGGCGATGAGATTAGCCACTGGGGCGCCTACTCAAACGATGAGCGTCGCGCTGTGCTCAAACTCAGCTTTGAGCGAGCTAAAGCCGAAAATCCCTTCCTGTAAAATTACTGCTTTAATTGATCTATAGACCCCTGCTGGTAGTTAAATACTACCGGCACTGGCCCCTTTGTCTTAGCTTATGGCGATTAGATCATGATGAGTCGTGCCTGCTGCCTTGCTTTGTTACTGTTCAGTCGAGTGTGTTGCGCGACTGAGCTTGTACTCTACAACTGGGATGAATACCTCAGCGGTGAGGTGATCGAGCTGTTTGAGCGAGAGACGGGTATCCAAGTTCGGCAGGTCTATTTTGACAGCGATGAAGAGCGTGATGAGGTGTTGTTGACTGACGCTCGGAGTGGGTTTGATCTGGCTCTTGTCGATAACATTGCCGTACAAGTGATGGGGGATAACCATGTTTTTAGCCCCTTAGAGGATAGCTCGCGGAAGCTTATTGAGGCCCGTTGGCGCAACAGTTGTGGTGCCTACGGAGTGCCCTACGCCTGGGGGACATTTGGCATTGTTTACCGGGCGGACAAGGTCTCGGTTGCGCCAACCTCGTGGATGAATATTGTTGAACCTGAAAAGGCTATGCAGGGGCATATCAGTTGGCTCGCCGATCATATTGATACCTTTATCCCTTTGCTCAAACTGTCAGGGGAATCCATCAACACTACCGATAAAGCAGCGCTCAAGCGTGCGTATTCTAAGCTCAGCGACATGAGTGAATTACTGGCAAGTTATACCTATGTTTTGACCGAGGTGAGCCGAGACCCGCAAGTGCCCATTTATATGGCTCTGGCATACAGTGGTGATCAATATGTCTTAAACGATCTGCAAGAGGGTGAGTTTTGGGCGTTTGTGACACCGCAAGAAGGCACCTCAATTTGGGTGGATTGTATCAGTGTCCTATCCAGCTCAACGAAACAACTTGAAGCGAAGGCTTTCATTGCCTTTCTGAATCGCCCTGAAATTGCCGCCTTGAATGCCTCTAACGTGTGGCTAGCCACACCGAACAGTGCGGCTCTAACGCTGGTTGATGAAGACTTGCTAAACGATCGGACTGTGTATCCAGATGTTAATACGCTGACAGACAGTGAGCTGTATATAAATATAGAGGACGCTAATATAACTCAGCGCGTGCGTATATTGAGAGCTTTGGAAAAGCGATATGAAGCTCAATAAACGCGCTGTTTTAATTATTTTACCGGCTTTGAGTGTTTGCTTTTTAGCGATGTTGCTGACTGTTTATCGATATCAGTCGCAGGTCCTGCTGGATATGAAATTAGCTCAGGCGCGCCTAGAAATTAGTAACCTTGCTTTAATAGTCGATCGTTACAATAATTTCGGCGAGGATTTTATTGCCTCTTTGTTGAAAAGTAAGGTCGTAAAATTCGGTTTGTCGACAAAAAAAGGGCGTTATAAAGCCATAGTCGTAGAGCGGCAGATCAACGCGACGCTAAAGCAGTTTCCATCCTTGTCATTTTCTGAGTTTTCGGTGCTGGTGTTAGCAGCCAGCGGTGAGAAATTGTTGCATTTTGAGGGTGGTGATAACCCTTTTTCTGAGTTAGATCCAGAGTTTTTTAGCCGTGTGAAAGAGGCAACGGAGAAGGCTGTAAAAGATCGGCGGCTGATTCTTGAGGGTGGGAAAAGTAAATTACAGTTTGTTCGGCGCATAAATCTCACCACCTTGCGTGAACCTGTTTATCAGGATGACGATGATGCCGTGGTTATCGCCCTGCAGTTCGATGCGGTTAAGCTTGATAATAAAATTAAGCAATTAATTAATGTCTATGGTTATCAAGTGCTTGAGTCAGCACTCGAGGACGAGCCTGTTGTCGTCAGTGGCCACCACGTTCAAGCCTCAGCGGCAGATATTGTACGTTTTACTCTTGTTATTGATCAGTCGCGTCTAGAAACCGAACGCCAGACGCTTTTACTGCGCATGACAGCCGTCTTTATTGTCTTCGTGGTGTTTGTCGGATTGGTTTTGATTGGCTTGATTCGCCGGTACATAACTGCACCGATTCACACATTGCAGGGCGCCATATCCGAGTCGATTCATAATGAAGAGCCTCTTGCGCTTACTCACCAAGGTAATGATGAGGTGAGTATCCTCGCTCGAGAATTCACCCAGATATACTCGCGAATGCAAGAGGCTTACCGCATATCTAAGGATATGGCCGAGATTGATAGCCTGACCCGGCTGCACAATCGCTACACCTTTAGTCAATGCCTTGTGCGTTTGCTGGAGCGAGCGCAGCGCTCTAAAACCCAATTGGCGTTGCTGTACATTGACCTCGATAACTTTAAAGCTGTCAACGACTCCTACGGCCATCAGGTGGGGGACTTATTGCTGCAGGAGTTCTCGCAGGCTCTGTGTTCAGTTTTGCGTGTTACCGATCTGGTGTTGACCCGTGAGCGCAGTGTTGCTCGTTTGGCAGGTGATGAATTTGGTGTTTTGTTGGCTGATGTAGCTCGCCCCTCGAATCTTTTGGTTGTATGCGAGCGCATATTGAAATTGTTTGAGGGCGGTTTTAACTCCAGTCGCGGGCGTTTTCGGATTTCGTGTAGTATCGGTATTGCCGTGTACCCAGGCGATGGCGATAGCGCCGAGGAGCTGACACGTAATGCGGATGCGGCCATGTATCAGGCGAAGAGTCATGGTCGTGACCAGTTTCAGTTTTATTCCTCAGAGTTGGCTGACCGCACAAGACGTGAGAACGCCATAGAGTCCGAACTCATCAAGCAGCCATTTGATGAGTTTACGCTCAATTATATGCCCATTATTAATGCATCCGACGGACGGGTAAAGTCGGTTGAGGCTCTGCTGCGTTGGCACTCACCGAACCTTGGTTTTGTTTCTCCTGCTGAGTTTATTCCGATTGCTGAATCACGAGGTGTGTTCGAAGCACTGGATTTATGGGTGATAAATCAGGCTTTGGATGACACCCCAAAACTTCGAGATATTTTCGGTGAAGACTTGATTGTGGCGGTGAATATTTCTTCTGCACAGTTGAGCTCGGGTGAGTTTTTTTTGAGTCTTATGATGTGTTTCCAGAGTAGGCAGCTCGGTACACGTAATATTCAATTAGAAATTACAGAGACCTTTGCTGCCGATATGAACGCGCGGGTTGAAGCAAACTTAAATCTGTTGAAACAAGCGGGTTTGACCTTGGCGCTGGACGACTTTGGCACGGGTTATACATCGCTATCGCAGATGGTGGATTACCCCTTAGATGTTATTAAAATTGATAAGTCACTGGTCGATCGCATGGTGGATGAGCGTCGGCGCGATATGGTGTTGTCGTTGGTGGACTTTTGTAAGCGACAAGGTTTTTCTGTGACCGCTGAAGGCATTGAAACACAACAGCAAGCCGAAGAATTAAAAGCGGCGGGTGTCGATGGCTTGCAGGGTTTTTATTTTGCCAAGCCGCAACCGCTAAGCGAGTTTGCGAAGCGTTAGTACAATCTTTATTATTCTCCGACTACCATTTCTGACGACGGCCAACACTTGGCTGATTACTCGCTCAGCTCTGACCCTTTTTACTGTTTGATTAATGACGCGCTGCTTCGTGCGGTCTAATTTAAGAGGTTGCTATGACATCCATAAAACGCTCTCCGGTGGTGATCGGTACGCCATTTTCCAATACCGCCATCAAAGTGCTGCTGTGTGGCTCCGGTGAGTTAGGTAAAGAAGTGGCCATAGAGCTGCAGCGCTTGGGTTGTGAGGTGATCGCCTGTGATCGTTACGACAATGCTCCTGCCATGCAGGTGGCTGACCGAAGCTACAGTTTTTCTATGCTCGACGGTGCTGAGTTGCGCCGCGTTATCGAACTGGAAAAACCGCACTATATCGTTCCGGAAATAGAGGCCATCGCCACCGATACCTTGGTTGAATTGGAACGCGAAGGTTTTAATGTCGTCCCCAGTGCGCGCGCGGCGCAATTGACGATGAACCGCGAGGGTATACGCCGCCTGGCCGCTGAAGAGCTGCGTTTACCCACCTCTCCCTATATCTTCTGTGACGAGTTCTCGGCCTTTAAAGAGGCGGTACTCGAGATCGGTATGCCCTGTGTGGTCAAGCCGATCATGAGTTCGTCGGGTAAGGGGCAGAGTCTGGTGCGCAGTGAAGCGGATATTGATCACGCTTGGACCTATGCACAGGAGGGCGGCCGCGCCGGTGCGGGTAAGGTGATTGTTGAGGGTTTTGTCGACTTTGACTACGAAATTACCCTGCTGACCGTTCGACACCGCGATGGCACCAGCTTCTGTGAGCCCATCGGGCACCGTCAAGAGGGCGGCGACTACCAAGAGTCCTGGCAGCCCCAAGTGATGAGCGAGGCCGCGCTAAAAGCCTCTCAGGCTGTGGCGTCTCGGGTGACCGAAGCGCTCGGCGGTTGGGGTTTGTTTGGCGTCGAGTTATTTATTAAAGGCGATGCGGTCTACTTCAGCGAGGTGTCTCCGCGCCCGCACGATACCGGCCTAGTGACCTTAATCTCTCAGGATTTGTCTGAGTTTGCGCTGCACGCCCGCGCCATTCTCGGTCTGCCGATTCCCAATATTCGCTTGCACGGCCCGTCAGCTTCGGCGGTTATTCTGGTGGAGGGCGAGTCGCAACAGGTGAGCTTTGCCAACCTAGCCGAAGCTCTGGTCGAGCCAGATACTTCGCTGAAACTCTTCGGCAAACCCGAGGTGTCAGGTCAGCGTCGCATGGGTGTCAGCCTTGCGCGTGACCGTGACCTAGAGCTGGCGAAAGCCAAGGCGCTGCGCGTCAGTGCGGCGGTTCAGGTTAGCTTGTAGCGGCGCGTTATAAGCTATGTAAAGCTAATTGATTTGGGGGAGGTGGTTATTCATAGAATTGGGGCAGTATGGCTGTGTTAATACCGGCATATTAAAAATGACCAATCAACAGGTGCCCCTATGACTTCCCACGCTGACGTATTGCAGCTACTTAATTGTGATGATCTTTACTCATTAGTGCCGGGTTCGTTTTTAAGCGCTCACGGCCTCAATCGTCCCGAGCAATATGGCATGGTCTGCGCTGATGTTCCGGCGGCTCAGGCTGAACTGGAAGCTTTGGGCTGCGCACCTTTCGTCTACGCCCAGACTAAGGGCCCCAATTGGTGTGAGCGAGGCGAGCGTCGCGAGGTGCAGTTGGAGCTGGCGCTGGGCTACAGCAATGGTCAGCAGGTTGAGTTGTTGGGGGCGGGTAAAAACACCGACTTTTACCGCAATAAAATTCCCGCCGATGGCAGTATTGCGCTGCATCATGTGTGTGTTATCCAAAAGGGCATCGATCGTCTGGAGGCCAGTCTGAACGCCGCCGGTTTTCCGACGGTGTTGATCGGTCACGTGGGGCTGGAGGGGGTTCATACCACCAAGTTCCGCTACCTTGATACCCGCGAGGAGCTGGGTTTTTACTTGGAACTGACTGAGTACTTGACCCTCGGTATGCACCTGCCGCCCACGGAAAAACTGATTGGTTTCTTGGGGCGCATGCAGCGCCGCTTTGCAAGATAAGCTGAGCGGGATCAGCAAGATAGGGTGAGTCGTCGCTCCATGCACCCTGCATCCGCGACACTTGTGCCCGGATGGGTATACATTGCGTCCCTGTAAATAAAAAAGGGCGCCCAAGTGGCGCCCTTTTTTATTTGCCGGTGAGTAGCGTGCTAGCTGACGCGTTTGACGCGAGCGGACTCAATGACCTTGGCGTTGAGCTTCACGGTTTCAATTAGGTACTGCCCAATTTGAAAACCGATGTTGCCGGGTGGGATATTTTGTAGGTGCTCGACGATAAGGCCATTGAGTGTTTTGGGTCCGTCAGTGGGAAGCTCCCACTGACGGTGGCGATTGATGTCGCGAATCGAGGCGCTGCCTTCAATTAGAAACCAATCGTTCTCGAGTGCGCTGATTTCCTCGCTTTCTTCTTCCGCTGTGTTGGTGGTGAAATCGCCGACTATCTCTTCGAGCAGGTCCTCCATGGTGACCAGACCTTGGATATCCCCATACTCATCGACAACCAGTGCAATGCGGCGTTTCTCTTTTTGGAAGTGCATTAATTGGGTGTGTAGCGGCGTGCCTTCCGGAATGAAATAGGGCTCGCGAGCAAAGCGGCGTATGGCTTCTGTGGTCACGCTTTGATCATCACCGTGAATAAAGCGTGCAGCGTTGCGCAGGTGCAGTACGCCGATGATGTTGTTGATGTTGCCTTCGTAGACGGGC
>Ga0105359_10001876_pt1 | contig 17631 bp, 14 predicted proteins | sample GOMGulsemesocosm_6_FD_83659 | JGI IMG/M metagenome (GOLD analysis project Ga0105359, IMG submission 83659) | Methane-oxidizing microbial communities from mesocosms in the Gulf of Mexico - GOM8C Gulf of Mexico | ecosystem: Environmental > Aquatic > Marine > Cold seeps | place: Gulf of Mexico...
GAAGCTAATGGGTAAAAAAGAAATTTACATCCCATACAACTCTTACAAGTTGGCCGACCCTGAAGTTAAGTACAAGGACATAGTAGGCACGGGTCACATCAACCAAGACCACACTCGTTACGAGTTGCATCGTGTATGGAAGGTGGAAGCCACGCTTAAGGAAGGGGCTCGCCACGTATACGGCAAGCGTACCTTCTACGTGGATGAAGACAGCTGGCAGATTGCCATTGCCGACCACTACGATAACCGTGGCCAACTGTGGCGCGCATCAGAAGGGCATGCTCTTCAGTTTGTGAATGCCAATACCCCCTGGTATGTATCTACCACTAACTATGATTTATTCTCGGGCCGTTACATCGTTGAATTGAACAACGAAGAACGTGATCCATTCAAGTTTGGTGTGAAAGTGAAACGTAAAAACTTTACGGCTGCCGCCATTCGTCGTCAGGGTAAACGCTAAATCTTTTGAGTGCTGCTTAGGGTGAATGACGAAAGTTATTCACCCTTTTTTATTTCTATTTATATTTCTATTTCATCTTTACTCTTTAAGCTAATTCCGTCAGCTCTCAATTGCTAAACCTGGTTAAATCGATTTTTTCGAATAGCTACTAAAACGGCTCGGAGAGGTGCCTGTCCAGTGCCTAAAGGAATGGGAAAAGTGCTTTGATCACTGAATCCTAACATATAGGCTACCTCGGATAGGGAGCGTTGATTGTGGCTAATAGGCAATCCCAGAGTTGTGCGACACAGATGGCCTACTCATGGCTTATCTTTAAGGTGACTTACGCGATTATCGAGCGGGTGAGTGAGTGCTATTCTCAAGAACTGGATGCGGTTTACCCTATTGTTTACCTAGCATTGGGCGTCAATATGGAAGGTCACAAGGAATTATTAGGTATGTGGTTATCTGAAAATGATGGCGCTAAGTTCTGGTTAAGCGCTCTTGCTGAGCTTAAAAACCGCAGCGTGCAAAGCATTCTCATCGACCGCGTAAACGGCCTCAAGGGCTTTCCAAATACCTGGATTATATTTGCTACTCTATTCGAAGACCGCTTGAAACAGCATATTAAAGCTGGCAGTTATAAAGAATGGTTTATCGTCACCTAAATATGTATGCAAAGGCATTATCCCTGCCTCAACCCTAAAGTTATTCAACTTTGTAAACAAAGTACATTTACTTATCTACCTTCGTATTTTTAGATCAATGGATCATTAAAATGAGTGACAAATGTATTACTCCCTATACTCATACATGGAATCAAAGTTTGACAGGTGCGTAGTAGTGAATAACACGTTATTGTTTTTCATTCTATTATTAACATCAATACCAAGTTTAACTGCTGCAAAGGCAGATGAAGACTTGGGTTACCTATTTAAGATGTCATTGGAAGAGTTGTTAAAAGTCCAGGTTACTGGCTCAACACTAACCCCAAAAGAACTCAGGATGGTCCCCTCTTCGGTCACAGTATTCAGCCATAAAGAAATTAGAAACTTGGGGCTGGATACCCTCGATGAGCTGATGAACATGGTACCAGGATTCCAATCGTATCGATCATCCACAACACCATTGCATAATCCTTATTCTTCACGAGGTCGGCGCATAGGAAGTCCTGCTGCGGAAATATTGATAATGGTGGATGGCATACGGCTGGCTGAACCGCGTAACAGTGGTAGCGCGCTTGTTGTACCCAAATACCCTCTAATACAGATCGAACGTGTTGAGTTTATTCGTGGCCCCGGGTCAGCAGTATATGGCTCCAATGCCATGATGGGGGTGATTAACGTAACCACCCGATCAGGCGTGGATGAGGTGAATATCGGTTATGGCAGCTTCACTCGCCGTAAGGCGCACCTACTGACAACACAGCAACTAGGTGATGTGACGGTAGACCTATTGGCAGGGATAGATATGGATGAGGGTGATGACTATCGGGTGCTGGATACCTTTAGTAGCAAGCGTATCGCCACCAATGACCCTCGCGATATTGCTAGTGTCGATATTAAACTCCACCGGAAAGATACACGCCTAAACCTTCAGTACTATGGGTATAAGGCTAAAAATTTTTATGAACTTAGTGGCATATCTAACGGTTTTAACGAGCGCTCCGGGCGTTTAACCACAATTTCGATAAAACAGGCACTTGATTGGCAGACTGTCTCTTCCTCTGTTTGGGTTAGTTATTCGCGCTCAAGGGTAGCTACGTCTGCACAACTGACGGCTCCGGATGCTCTTGCCGTAAACAGCAGTCCGTCCAGTAACGATGCCTTGTTTGCCAGCGCAGCTTGGGACAACTACAGCGAAACGCGTCTGCTGTGGCATAACGATTGGACTACCAAACTGCAAAGCAGTTTGCAGTTTGGTGTAGAGCTTCGGCATATTGATGCCCCGGAGACCATTGCCCAAAATAATTTCGACATGGGCGACCTAGCCAACGGGACTATTCCCATCCGATATTACGGCAGTTTATTGGCCTCTACACCAGTGCAAGCAGCTTCTAAGCGAGATATTACTGGGCTTTATGGTCAGTATCAGCACCAACTGTTTGATAATACACAGCTGACTTTGGGGTTGCGCTATGATGATTTTACTACAATTGGCAGTCACCTCAGTCCACGCTTTGGTTGGGTGCAAGCGTTAAATGATCATCATAGTCTCAAGTTGCTCTACGGTGAGGCATTTCGCGCCCCCTCTGAATCTGAGCTGAACCTGGTGAATAACCCTGTGTATCTAGGCAACACTGAGTTAGAGCCCGAAACGGTGCAGACCAGTGAGCTAATTTGGATGGGGCAATGGTCAGATACTGGCTTGTCTCTGGGTTATTTTGAGAGTCGTTATAAAAATGCCATTACAGTGGTTGACCGTGATGAATATCGTATAAGTGAAAATGTGGGTCAAGGTCCCAGCAAAGGTTTTGAACTTGAGTTTATTCATCAGTTGAATGAGCATTGGATGTTGCGCAGCAGCTATACAGACTTTATCGAATTACCGGCATTATCGTTTCGTGAAGCCGATCAGCTGGCTTCATTGATGGTTAATTATCAGCTAGAAAACTGGAATGCCAACTTGGTTGCTGCTTATCACAGTGATCGGGATATGCCCGCACTTGATAGCAATGGTAAGCGAATTACGGTGACTGACTATTGGTTGTTATTTGGAAAACTGCAATATACGTTCAATTACCAGTGGAGGGCCACGATACAGATGAAAAACCTTACGGATAAGGATTATCTAGCACCACCTACAAGTAGCACCATAATTGAGGGTATACCAAATCGCGGGTATGAAATATTGGCTGGATTCATTTGGCAGTTTTAAGTTTAATTTTAGTTTAAAAAAATATTATTTAGGTGGTGCAGTGGTAATCAAATTTTGAATTTCAATATGACCCCCCACATTACTTGTTAATTCCAGGAGTGATTTTGTCTGGGAACCCGACGTATCACCCATTAGAATTTTTTAATGGCTGCGTAACTTCCATTTTGGCTTCGATTAAAAAGGGGGGAATTACAGTGAAAAATTCAATTCTATTTATTTTCTTAATAGGTATCCGCAAAGAGAATGAAGCCGAAACGCGAATACACTCGTGTTATTGCTTACACGAGCACAGCGTTTGGCTTTAATTCTTCTGTACAGAAAACCTTTTGGCTAAGTTAAAGGGTATCCAGTAATATCTGTGAAATAGCACTGAATTTCTTTACGCCATTCACCTGTTGCCATATGGGCAATATATCCATCTGGTCTAACAAGAAAGGTAATGCTCTCATTACCCGTAACCCCATATGTCTTTTGTATTTTTCCACTATCATCAAACAAAACGTTTGAGTCATTACTAGAGGTATCACGTTCTATAGAGAATACTTTCATCAGGTTATTCGATTGCCAGTTGGCAGCTCGTATCTTGTTTGTCGCATGGGATCCAAAAACCAGTAGTGTGAAATGACCACCGCGAAATGCATCAAATAGTGACGTTCTTCCCGATATTCTATTTGAACAGATAGCATCTGGAGCGCGATCTCCCGCAGCGAGCTTGTTTTTACGCAATGGACCAGGCCCTTTAGTTATTGAACTGCTGCGATAATTTAGCAGCAATTGGCGTTCTTCATCGCCACGAGTTGGCTTTGATATACGGTTTTCGCCAATGGACTTAAATCGCTCTGAAGATAGTTTTAAAACGCCTGCCGCCACGGGTTTTCTTTCTTCTTCATAGGTATCAAGGATTGATTCTGGTGCGCCACCTAAGGCCAATGCGAGTTTCCAACCAAGGTTAAATGCGTCCTGAACGCCTGTATTAAGCCCTTGGGCGCCGGCGGGAGTATGGATATGCGCAGCATCACCGGCTAGAAATACCCGGCCAACGCGGTATTTTTCTACCAGTCGGACATTAGGGCGAAATACGGACAGCCAGGCTGGATTATGTAACCGGATGTTTTTCAACCCTGTAGATGCGATCCATCTAGCCTGAATTGCCGCTTCCGAAAGTTCAGGGTTTTCTTCGCTAGTAGGTAACTTCATCATCAATTGGAATAAGTCAGAATGGGGTATTGGGCACAAACCTACTAAACCGCCCTTTGATTTTGGCCAAACATGCCAACAGTCTCGGGATAAGCCATCGACGCGGATATCACCCACAATCATTCTGCCTTCCTGAGAGGTGACGCCGCTGAAATTAACCCCCAGATTTTTACGTACAAAGCTTTTCCCCCCGTCAGCACCGACCAGGTAACGTGATCGAAGGGTGGTGTACTCGCCATTAAAATTTACTTGAATAGACACGTCTGTCTCATCTTGTTCAATGGAAAAGACCCGGGCGTTATATTCAATACTGTGCCCTAACTCGTTAAGGCGATTTCGAAGTACCTCCTCAGTCCTCCACTGTGGCACTAACCAGGTGTTGGGATAGGGCACTTCAGGGGTCTTTTTGTGAAGCTTAATCATTCGCCACTTTATCTTAAGGAATGAAAGGTGAATGCCCATGGGCGAGTACTTGTCCCCTGCTCTTAGTATTGGCTCTGCAATACCTAGGTTGTCAAAGACTTCAAGGGTTCTTGGTTGTATGCCTTTACCTCGAGAGCCTTTAAAAGCCTCCGAAGATGCATCAATGATGCGTATCTTTAGACCCCGGCGCGCCAGATCACATGCCAATGTGAGCCCAGTAGGTCCTGCCCCTACGATGATGACATCGTAGTGCTCAATAACGGGTTTGCTTTCTTTCATAAGGCAGTCTCTATAAACATTTGATGGAGATAGCTTCAGTTGAGATTCATCGGTTTTTAGAAAGTGAAATGAACTGAAGGATGGTATTCGCTGTTTCTCTTAATTTCTGACTTGAATATCATGTGACACAGTTGCCAGAGTCCTTTAATGGGTGCCCCGAGATCTGAAATATTCACAGCCATAATGTTATACCGTTACCTATTTTCAACTTGTGGATTAAGCCGAGCGTTATTAAGGTAACTAAAAACCAGATGGAAGAAGATGCTTAAGAAAAATATAAGAATGGCTGAAGCCATCAAACTTGTTCGGGTGCTGCTTAATTGCGCAATGATGCCTGTTATCAACCCGCCTAATGCTGGCGCCAATTGAAATATTAAGCTAAATAACGCATTTAAGCGCCCACGATAACGATCATCTGTCACATTCTGAATTAATACTGTTAAGGCACTGCAGCCAAACCCTAAAAATATACCTGCGAAATACAGCAACGTGGCCGCTAATGGGGCGGTATTAACTGATGCAATCATCCCAACCAGGAAACCGATTAAAGCACTAATTATGAATATGGCTTTGCCAATACTATTTAATCGAGTTATGTATAGTCTGCTTACGATCCCACCAGATAATAAGCCTAAACCCAAACTGGACATATATAGCCCTCGTTGCACATTACTAACACCTAACTCCTCTACAAATAGCACCGGGAGGAGGGTTTGGAACGGCCCAATAATAAATATTATTAGACAAAAGAACATGAGCGTTTCTCGTAGTAATGGACTTTTATCTAGATAGCCCTTAAGGGGAGTGTCATTATTGTTACTAATTACCAAGTTGGATTTATAGGGTATGAGGGTTATTAATAACATTCCTGCTAAGTGCAAAATAATGAGTAACTCGAAATAGGAGCCTTGCCCCATGCTATTACTTAAATAATCTACGCAAGCTGGCGCCAAAGAAAACCCCAGCATTGGAAACATGGCGGATGTGGCGGTAGCATTGGAAAGGTTTTCTTTCGATACTATATCTGCAAGTAAAGATATTCTTGCCGGAACTATCATTGCCAGGCTCGTTCCCATTGTTAATGCTGCGGCCATTAACAGGAAAGGTAAGACGGCAGATGATATTTGCAACCAACTTGTTAGGAGTAACAAAATATAAGCTAACAAGGTAATGATTTGGCCAAAGAGGAGAACCTCTTTTCGGCTTCTTTTATCAAGAATATTACCGACAAAAGGCATTAGAAATATAATGGGAACAAATATTGAAAAGAACAATATTCCCGTAAAAGCCTTAGAGCCAATCACGTCATTACTAATGACTATTAGCGAATAATGAAACATATTCGCTAATAATAATGTCACGAAGCTATTTAAATAGTAGGCCCCAAGCCCCCGTGGACTCTGATTGTTCATGGCAAGAAACAATCCGTGTGTATTTTCTGAATTGGTTTTGACATAAGGCTTTTAGGCAGTATTGACATAACCAAGTTTCTCACCATGCGCAGGGCGGGGTTGCTCAAACCAAAGACAACTTTCCCTTTGTACGACTCCCCATGAACCACTTTTATCCGCTGTAATCGGTGTGATTCATAATCATTTAAAGCCTGAGTTAAAGGCTTGTTTGTATCGAGCATGGTGGCCAAAACCAAAGCACTCTCCATACCCATGGCAGCGCCTTGCCCGGTATATTGAAAAGCAGGGTGGGCGGCATCACCCACCAGTACCATGCGGCCCTTTGACCAACCTTGTGATATTTTTCTATCCTTTGGTTCATAGGAAATTAAGTCATCGCTATTGATGGCTGCAATTATTTCACGTACAGGTGATCCTAAGTATTTGAATTTAGACTTTATTACATCCAGTGTTTGCTCGCTGGTTGAACCTTGGCGAAGGTCACTAAGAGGAATATTAAAGAACATATTTAGGCTATCTTCCGAGTTCATGCTATACCCGATGCTTCCTTCTTTGCATACAACTTCAGTGAATGAATCCCTCAAGGGTGCAAGGCTTCTTGCTGATAGCTTATCGGCGGGTATGAGCGTTTGTATACTGGTGTTGCCATCGCGTCGTATTTTCGTGTCACCCATCACCTGGGATCTAAACTTTGAATAAAATCCATTTGCCACAATAACCAGTTCTGCGTATTCATCTTGTTTATCGTCACGACAAATTTTTACCTGGTCGCCTTGATCAATAATTTCAGTGACATTTACACCATAATTGAACCAGTGCTGTGGAATTTCTTGGTGTAAAATATTTAACATATTGGCTCTGGTAGTCGTGATAGGCCAGTAACCACAGTGACTGTGAATTTTTTCACAATTCATATACGCCAAAGTGGTGCCGTTGGCTGTACGAATGGTGGCACTTTTCCACCTTTTTCCTGCATTCATGAGTGGCTCTAGTAACCCAAGCTGGTCGTAGACCCGCGAAACATTAGCGCCTAGGTTGATAGGTGCTGGTACCGATAAGTTTTCAGCTGACGTGGCAGCATCGTAAACCTTTACGTTGTTAAACCCTTTTTGATGCAGTGATAGAGCACTGGTTAGGCCGGCTGCTCCTGCACCAATAATGACAACTTTTGCATCTTTTGATATTGGGGTATTAATATTCATATATAGATCCTTAATAGTTGTTTATATGTTTAATGACCAAGGGAATTACAAGGTCGGGCTTTTCCAGAAGTGGCATATGACCTGCGTTTTCTAATACCTTTATGCTCGCTTTTCCGCCTAGCCAATCGTTAAGCCGAGTAGAGTTATGAAACGGAATGAGTTCATCTTTCTTTCCCCAAATAATTTGCACACCAAGAGATGTCTCGCCTACCTTTTTAAATGAGGCTTGTAAATTGTCTGGGCCAAAATTTCGGAGTGTTTTTAATACTGCGCTGCGATAACCAATAAACATGGCGCTTTTCTTAAGGTCTTTCTTTAGATTTTGTGCGACTTCTTTGCTTTTTACTTTGTCTGAAAAATATTTGTCAACATTGCCCACTGCAACCTCATTGCCTGCTAACCACCACAGGTAGTCGCCAACGATTGGGATTTTAATTATTGACAACATTGCCGGTGGATTAGGCAGGTAGCCGGCGCTGGCGTGAATAGATATTGAGCGTACCTTTTCAGGATTCGCAGCCGACCAGGTAATGGCTATACCGCCCCCTAATGATTGGCCAACAACATGCACTTTTTGTTTGATATTAAGGGCAAGGAGCAAATCATCAATTTGTTTGATATAGGTGCTTTTACCATAACTCAAGTGGTTGGGGCGATCAGATGCGCCTCGTCCATAAAGGTCAAATTGAAGGGTTTGGTACCCCGCCTTATTGAGCCTTTCTTTAGTCAGGTCAAAAAATTCTAAAGAAGTGGTTAAGCCACCGATGAGTAAGACCGTCTCACCCTCTGGTGGCCCTGATAATTTATAGCGGACCATTCCGTCGGATAAACGTAGGTAGCTTCCAGGAAACTGATCACGGGCTTCGCTGGTGAGTTCAGCGTGTTCCGGGTCGCGCAACAATGGTACCGCAATGGCCACAATAGAGATGATGATAAGGCCAGTTAATAGACGAAAAATAACTTTAGTCATTGTTCAACTCCCCGTTACGAGTGATAAATTCAGATGCTATGTTGGCACATTTTTTAGGGTCTTCAAGGCAGGGGAAACTCCCCATATTGTCTAAAGGTACGAATTCAGCGTTTCGCAAATCTGTCGAGAATCGCTGCTTTTGTGGTGATAAACTCCACTGAATTTGGATAGGTGTTTTAATCGTTTTAATTTGCTTGTAACGAAGATCGGTCGGTTCACGCATAAAGCTCAATGATGCAGCACGATTACCCTTTCTGAGGTGACTGGAAATTAGCTTATCGAAAAATTCAGAAGTGGGCCCTTCTTGTTGAATACACATGGCTCTTATGCGATTTTCCAAAAAACGACGTGAGCCTGTGTAACGCAATATATTACCCTTCCAGGATTGGGCCAATTTGAATACATCGGGTAACTCTTTTTCTGGGTATCCAGTTGGATTTATTAATACCATTCTCTTTACACGCATTGGGGATTTTAGCGCGTATCGCCAAGCTAATTGGGCACCCATGGAAAATCCAATGATGTAAACACTTGGAAGATTAAGAGCATCCAAAAACTCGCCTATGAAAGACGATAGTTTTTCCATTGAGTAATCAGCTTTTTGAGTTGGGCCGGTTAGGCCAAAACCAGGAATATCTGGTCTAATTAACCGTAACTCACTTGGCATATGAGCTATCCAGTTGTCCCATATTCCGTTCCACATAAGGGAGTTGTGCAGCATTAATACGGGTATTCCTTTTCCTTGGTCTTTGTAGTGAATAAGGGTACCGTCAAGATTTAGCCATTTTGAGTCGTCATCGGCTAATGTATCCATCGCTTTACTGGGTGATATATCTAAACTGAACATAATTAAGGGCGCCTATATAAAGCCATTGGCCGTAATTACACATACAGCTAGGTATTTAAATATTTGTCTAAATCATATAGTTATGAACAGCTTTAGAGCAGAGTGTAAGCGGCTGGATTTTTGTCATATTAGGAGGGAAGTGGTCTTAGGGTGCTTCAATGCTTTAAATTGCGCTAATTTGCAGGTTAATGTTAGCTAGAAGCTATGGTTTGCGCATTTTAACTTATACGTTTTACCCATATATATCAGGCCCCTTTATGCTGTTTTCTATAGGCTGTAGGCGCCATAGCCATTTGTTTTTTAAATGCGCGATTAAAGTTAGCAGAGTTTCCATAACCTAGTTGAGTTGCAATGACATCAATATTCGTATTCGTATTGGTTAGCATAGATTTTGACCGCTGAATGCGATGAGATGCAATGATCTTTCGATAGTTAGTGTCTTCTTTTTGAAGATGAGTGCGTAATGTCCTTCCTGATATGTTTAGATTTTGTGCTACTTGTTCCAGGCTGGGGTATGCATCATACGCATCTAGCATTTCACTAATAACACTAGATAGCCGATACCTGCTTTCCATTGCTTGCTTGGTGTTCTCGCACATAGTGACAAATATGTTTTTTGATATTTCGTCATGTCGCGGCAGGCTATATTCCAGGTATGAATTAGGGAAGTTAATAGCCAGAACAGGTTGGTTAAAGTTCAATGATACAGGGAATGCAATGTGATATAGCTCAGTTATATCTGGTTTAGGGTAGGGGAAATCAATCGAAATATCTTTATGTATAGACCCTACAGACTCCCGTAGAAGATTGAAAATACCCGCTAATATACACTGAGAATGAAAAATAATGTTTGGCATGCATGGTGGTGCACAATGAATAAGTAAGGTGCTTTGTGGGGTGCCTGGTATGAGGTCTACACTAAAAAGAAAACGAGTACCTTTGAATTGCTTTAATAGATCGAACATATCAGCTACATTTTTACAGCTCATAAATGCAGACCCCAATGGCCCGTGGCTAATAAAGTCAAGTTGGCTGCCATACTTAATTCCAAGCCCTGGATCAGTTACCTCCTTTAAAAGGAGGGCGCAGGCATTGCTAAAATGCTCAAAACTAATGTAATCGGTTGGGTCGTCGGGCAGGCTATATTCGGTTTTTTCTAAGGTATGTTTAATGTCTATAGCGTATTCACTAAGAATAAATTTCTTTAGCAGGTGCAAATAGCTACCAGGTACGGTTTGGCTCATTTCTATAGGATTACTAAATATAGGGTGATCTATTATTGTAAAAAACCCCAATGTTAGCAATGTACTTTTCATAGCGTGAAGTTGAAGGCACTGCTTGGCTTTCGGTTAAGAGGCTATTGGAATAATACCTATGGCCCGTTATGGCTTTAGGTAATATAGAGAGTGTAATTTCAATATTGGGCGGGCTATAAGCCACTGTTATTCATGTTGAATGATCCTAAATGCCTAATGTGACAATTTATTAGCCTTATTCGTAGTTCTCCCTCCCCCTTCTAAGTCATAGCATAGGCACATAGTTTAGCTGCACTGTTAGACCTCAAGAATATCCTTTACGGCAGCTATCTATTAAACCTTGCCCATAAAAATAGCCGAACTTTCATTTTGACTAATTTGATGGCTGACAAGCACTCGTTAAGTGCTGATGAAAACTAGCGATTTAAATAGAAGTCCCGTGTCAGAGGAAAATTGTTATGAAAAATTCCATAGATGAATTTCAAGAATTGGTTAATTGTCGTAGTCACTGGAGTCGATTCTCAAAAGATAAGAAAGTGTCAGAAGAATTATTAACCCAAATTTGTCAAGTTACGCAGCGGGCGCCAACCAGCTTTAACTCTCAGCCATATAAAATCATTTTGGTTCGTAGCAAACAGGCAAAGGAAGCATTGGCCGGTGCCATGTTGAATGACTCTAACTCTGCACGGGTGATGGATTCAGATGTGACCGCTGTATTTTGTGCCGACTTACAAGTTGTCGATAATATCCCAAAAATTCAGGCGCTATTTCGTGAGGCGGGCCACGCGCCAGAAGATTACATTAAGAAGATGATTCCTATGGGGTTGACGGTTCAGTCCATGGGATTTAGCGGTCTTCGGTCATACGTCGCTAAAATTATTGCGCCAGTATTACTCAAAATTATTAGCCTTATTCGTACAGCGCCTTCTTATAACTCTCCTAAGACGTGGGCCTTTCGCCAGCTTGGGTTTGTTACGGATCACTTTGTTTTAGCGGCAACCGCTGCGGGTTTAGGCAGTGCCATTATGGAAGGTTTCGCCAGTCAGAAAGTGAGTAAAGAACTAGCAATCCCTTCAAAGTACAAGCCGTTTTGTCTGGTGAGTATTGGCTATAAAGATGAGAGCGTAGAAGGGCGCCCAAAGAGTCTTAAGTTCCCCATGGGGGAGGTATTTTCTCAGGATACCTTTTCTAGCCCATATCAACCTAGGTCGTAAATTTCTACACAAATTCTAATGTTTCATTCTCGGCATTTAAGTGCCGAGAAATCTTTGGATCCCTAATAGGCCGTTTATGATGAAGGCATTAATAAGGTGAGAAATATGGAGGATATTATGTGAATTAAACACAGGTAAACCCGATATAACCGTCTTCAATCATGTTCAATTGGAGATAAAAAATAATAACTATAGGTAAATTAATGTGAATAACTCCAGTTTTATGCCGAAAAAAAGATATTTGGCTTCAATGATCTCCTGCTTGATGGCGATGCAATCTCAAGGGCTTGATTTTAACCCATCTAACATTGAAACCAATATAAACACTGAGCTTTCCCTTGGCTCCAGCTGGCGAACGGCAAATCAGGACGCGACCCTAATTCAAGCTGATAACTCTGAGGACGGCAACGCTAACTTTAATAAAGGTGATGCTTTTTCTCAGATATTTAAAGGCAGTCATGACTTATCGGTAACGTACGAAAATTTTGGCGGCCATCTGTCAGGGAAATATTGGTACGATTCTGCGCTTAAAGATAACAATGTTCGCCGAGGACATGCCCCAACGGCTACCGTAGGTGATGGGCCAGGCACGCCTGATTTCATAACGTATGCTGGTGGCGGACGCTTAGATGATTCTGGCGTTAATAATCTTTCTAAGTACTCAGGTGCAGAAATAATGAAAGCCTATGTATACGGCAGCTTTGATGTTTCAGATATGCCACTAGAGGTGCGTTTGGGTAGGCAAGTAGTGAGTTGGGGTGAAAGCACTTTTATTCCCGGTGGTGTTAACTCCATTAACCCGATTGATGTAAATGCACTAAAACAACCAGGCGCCGGACTTAAGGATGCTTTAATGCCAGTGGGCATGGCTTACGGGAATATTGGCTTAACGGATACCCTTAGTGCTGAAGCTTTTTACATGCTCGAATACCAAGAAACAGTGGTTCCAAGTTGTGGTACCTATTTTTCCTTCATTGATTACCTTACCGAGGGTTGTGATGTTGCAACCGTACAAGGGTTTGGTTTAAAGAGAGCCGAAGACGATGGTTACCGAACTCCGGATGCAGATGGGCAATACGGTGTTGCATTCCGTTTTATCCCAGAGGGTTTAGGTGACACCGAATTTGGCTTGTATTTTATGAATATTCACAGTCGTGCGCCAATTGGAAGTGGCGTGAAAGGTACTATGACTGATGAGGAAAAAGGAGACGCCTTTGCTTTGGGTGGGGAAGATTATGTAACGAGTCAGGTGCTTAGCAGTACACGCTATATCACTGAATACGTAGAAGATGTTCAGTTGTTTGGATTGACCTTTGCCACCACATTGAATGGATATGCTGTATCGGGTGAGGTGAGCCATAAACAAGACATGTCAGTGCAAATTAATCCATCTCAGCTAATTAATGCAACGATTGCAGGTACTACTCAGCACTTGGCCAGTGAAGGTTTAGATTCCACTATTCTGGACGATGATCTTGCTGCTATTGCTCCTGGTGGTGCGGTGGATGGTTATCGACTTTTCGATATAACGCAAGCGCAAGTGACGGTGGTTAATTTTCTTGATCGAATGCTAGGGTCAGATCGATACCTGTTCGTTGCCGAAGCGGGTTTAACCTATGTTCATGATCTTGTAGAGGGTGACAATCAGATTCGATTTGGTCGTTCTCCTGCCTTTGATAAAGAGGGTGATACCGACGGTTTTGTAACCCGAAGTTCATGGGGTTACCGAGCGATGCTAAAAGGTGATTATTCTGATGTGTTTGCCGGTATAGCTTTATCACCGAAAATGGTATGGAAACACGATGTTAGCGGTTATGCCCCAAAAAATAGTGGGCTTTTCAGTGCAGGTCAAAAATCCTTAGCTCTAGCTTTAGAAGCAGACTACTTATCTACCTATCATGCCAGTATTGCTTACACCCAATTTCTTGGGGGAGATTACAGCGTCAAACGAGATCGAGATTTTGCTGCGGTAAGTGTGGGTGTTTCGTTTTAAAGCTAATTTTATTAATTAAATAAAATTCTCATCATTGAATGTATTTTTAGGTGAATTATGAAAATAAATATTTTAAGTCTATCTACTTTAGTGCTGCTTCAGAGTGTTAATAGCTCGGCCAGTGTCTCGGTAGAGCAGGCAAATAAGCTAGGTGTTGAGCTTACCCCTGTGGGGGCTGAGATGAAAGGCAATAAGGCGGGCAGTATTCCTGCATACACAGGTGGCCTTGCAAAAAACCTTTCAGTAGACCCACTAAAAAACGTCTACGCGGGGGAACAGCCATTATTCGTAATAACCGCTAGTAACCTGGAAAAGTACAAGAAAAATTTAAGTGAAGGGCAAATAGCGCTATTTAATAAATACCCCACCACTTACAAGATGCCTGTATACCAGACACACAGAAGTGCCTCTTTTTCGAAAGAGATTCATGCCAAAGCAAAGAAAAATGCTATTCAAACCCAGTTACTTGATGGGGGGAATGGATTAGAGAACTTTGATGAAACCATACCTTTTGCCGTGCCTAAAACGGGTGTGGAGGTTATCTGGAATCACGTGAGTCGTTATCGTGGTGGCTCCTTTGAACGGAGTAAAGCCGAGATGCCTGTGCATGCAAATGGTGATTATATAACCGTAAGGGCTAGTGAGCGCTTCATTACTCCACAATATCTAAAAGAGGGGTTCGATGAAAAAGACGACGATAATATTCTTTTTTATTATACCCGATCTATAAAGTCTCCAGCGCGATTAACGGGTAATGTTTTTCTTGTGCATGAAACAATTGACCAGGTAAAACAGCCTCGAATGGCTTGGATGTATAATGCTGGCCACCGCCGTGTGCGCAGAGCTCCACAAGTTGCTTATGATGCTCCGGCTCAAGGATCTGAAGGTTTAAGAACTGTCGATCAAGTTGATATGTATAACGGTGCGCCGGATAAATACAATTGGAAGTTAATTGGTAAGCAGGAAGTGTATATCCCCTACAATTCCTACAAACTGACTGACCCTAAGACTAAGTACAGCGACATTGTAGAGGCCGGACACATTAATCAAGATTACACTCGTTACGAATTGCATCGAGTATGGAAGGTGGAGGCGAGTCTTAAAGAAGGGGAACGTCACATATACGGAAAGCGAACTTTCTATATTGATGAAGATAGCTGGCAAATATCACTTGCTGATCAATATGATAATCGCGGACAGATTTGGCGTGTATCAGAAGGTCACCCACTGCAATTTGTAAATGCAGATACGTTCTTATATATTTCAAACACCGTCTATGACTTATTCTCAGGCCGCTATGTGGTCGATTTGATGAATGAAGAAAATAATTCTCTTTCCTTCGGAAATGAAATGAGCAGGAAAACATTTACCACGGGTGCCTTGCGAAGAACAGGGAGGTAAATAAATAAAATATATTGGTTCTTAAGATAACTTCCAGCCAAAATATGTTGTATTGGCTGGGATTACTGAAGTTGAGGAATGATATGAAAAAAGAAATATATCAAGAACACACTAGGCGTAATTTCCTCAAGGTGGAAGCCGTGACATCAGGCGTATCATTGTTAGGATTTTCCAATTTATTAAAGCACCTGTTTACAGAGCAAGACTGCCTGATCATCAGATTAATGGAGGTTTGTGATGACATAAGCATTAGCTTTACTGAGATGATGGATTTGGCGGCCAAGCAGGGCGTTACGCCCACCACCTTGTCATTAAACACAGAGTAATCATAGGCAGCGCGACCCAGCTTAATGGTATTTTTATTATTATTGGTGAGTGAGTTTGATGTGAAGGGCATTGACAGTTGTTAATTATATCCCGCATCAAAAAGAAATTTAAAACTAATTAAAATACAGGAATATTTATGAATAATGATGGCGTTCGCCTAAGTAGATCAAGGCTTTTAGCCTTTGTTTCACCAGAAGCACCATTGTCAGCTTTTTTAATGATGGTGGTTGTATTTATTCCGCCATTTTATGCTGGAACGATGGGATTAGGGCTAAGCCTAGTTGGCTTGTCGTTCGGGTTGACGAAGTTGTGGGACGTAGTGACTGATCCTGCATTTGGCGTATTGTCAGACCGATGGCATACAAGGTGGGGCCGTCGCAGGCCCTGGTTAGTTATATCGCTACCCATTTTATTATTGTGCACGCATAAGGTTTTTGTGCCCGAAGCGCCAGTAACGGGAGAATACTTTGTTATTTGGATGATTTTTCTCTACATAGGCTGGACATTAGCCTCTGTTTCTCATGTTTCATGGGCCGCTGAATTGTCCACTGATTACCATGAACGTTCGAGAATATCTGCTTATAAACAAGGTGCAGGTTTGGTTGGTGCTGTTGGATTGATGTCGATGGTCGCCTATGCGGACCAAGTGTTGGGCTTCTCCGAATCTGAACGATTATCCCTTGTTGCTACCGTACTGATGGTATTACTACCTACAACCTTTTTAGCTGCTCTTTGGGCTGCGCCAGAAACGAAAATTGTTGCAACAGCATCTCTTACACCCAGTGATAAGCCTTTTAACGTTTTAATAAATAATGCCCCTTTACGTAGGCTTTTATTAACTAACCTGCTGCTGGGTATCGCAGTGGGTAGCATTGCTGGGCTGTTTCTATTTTTTGTTGAGGATGTTCTTCAATTAGGAAAGTTTGCTTCATTTGCCTTAATACCTTGGTTTATTTCAGGATTGATATTTTTACCCTTTTGTATGTGGTTATGTAAAAGAATAGGTAAACACAAAACTTTATCTGTAGCATTGATTTATTACATTCTGGCAAGTACATCATTTCTTTTTGTCCCTGTTGGTGATGTTGTTTTCGTATGTATAGCACTTTTACTTTTGGGGGCTAATCAGGCAGTGAATACCTATATACCGGCAGCAATAATGGCTGATGTAACGGATATTGACACTGTTAATTCAGGTAAAAATAGAACCGGTTTGTATATGTCACTATTGCAAACTAGCAGTAAGGTTGCCGCTGCACTGGCTGTTGGACTGAGTTACCCAGTGTTAAGTCTAATTGGCTTTGACCCTTCCCCTGAAGCGGTCAACTCACCTGAAATACTTGAAAAATTGCGCTGGATGATGGTTTTGTTTCCAGGTGGAATTTATTTGCTAGTGGTCGCGATCATGTGGAATTTCCCTTTGACCGAAGAGAAACAGCAACAACTTAGAGCGCAGCTAAATAAGCATCAAATAACAGGTTTAACTAGTTAACGAACTGCGCTGGTATGTAAAGGTGTAGATGTAGTGGTCATTAAAGTGCGTAGCCAGCTTACCGCCCCGCAAGTGGCCTATGACGCTCCGGGAGCGGCCACCGAAGGACTACGTACTTCCGATCAGTTAGATATGTTCAATGGCGCCCCCGATCGTTACAACTGGAAGCTAATGGGTAAAAAAAATTATATTCCATACAACTCTTATAAACTTGCCGACCCAAAAGTTAAGTACAAGGACATCGTAGGTACGGGTCATATTAACCAAGACCACACTCGTTACGAATTGCACCGTGTATGGAA
>Ga0105359_10001878_pt1 | contig 17619 bp, 8 predicted proteins | sample GOMGulsemesocosm_6_FD_83659 | JGI IMG/M metagenome (GOLD analysis project Ga0105359, IMG submission 83659) | Methane-oxidizing microbial communities from mesocosms in the Gulf of Mexico - GOM8C Gulf of Mexico | ecosystem: Environmental > Aquatic > Marine > Cold seeps | place: Gulf of Mexico...
AAATCATCAGCAACTGTTTTAGCTGAAAGTGCAAGATAAGCTTCAAGTTGTACAACTAACAGTTTCAATAACGCAGAGTAAGTCGCGGTGTTTAGCTCTTCTTCCAATGCTAATAATGCAATGTAATCGCAAAGTGCTGCCTTTCTGGTTGGTCAGCTTTAGCTAAGTGCTTGTTTACTTTTGTTTCAGCATAATCAACGAACTGTAATTTAGTGTCGATATCATTCTTGTGCATCAGACAATTCCCCCCCCAACTCGTTGAAAACGGGTCTTACCCACTGTTTGAACAACAAAACCATGTTAACGATTTAATTAAGGAGGGTGATCTTCACAAGCTTGTGGAAATGGTTACGCCCTGAAATTATAAATTAACTGTAAGTATTAAGCTTCAATTTAATCCCCCACAATCTCAGCAAAAAACGCGTCATAGTCTTTCGAACCTTTCCCTGCGTTCCAACAAGTGACATCAAAGTTATTCACCTTAATATGCGGTTTTAACTTAGAAAACCGTTCAAGCATCGCTCGAATCATGGCTGACTCAACTACTTGAGTATGTTGTTCCAATTCAGCTAACGGCGCTTCAAAGACAATCGCATCGTACATAGGGGCTATTAGCTTTAAACCTCCTCTATTGTTTTCTGCTAGTGTGATGATTGCTTTTTTAAAAACAATCGCCGCGCTTGCTTGAATGGGGAAGTTTTTAAACCAGTTATTTTGCCAGTGTTCTAAAAGCTGCTTTTTTTGATAATTCGCACCTTGTACGGCATTAAAGTTTACTCGACGCCTTAAACCGGAAACAGCCTGCACATAGCCCGCATTGTTGCCTTGTGCGACAAAACTATCTTGGAGTCTCTTAACCTGATGGTAGCGTTGAAAAAACTGCTCAACGAGTTGCTTGGTTTGAGCTATATTTAGCTGTAACCAACTTGTCAATGTTGTTATACCTACGCCATATAAAATCGACAGGAACACTAATTTAGCGCGATCCCTTGATAAACCTAAAGCATTCGCTAGTGTTTGGTAAACATCGCCGGAATTATAATCAGCTATCATCACCTCATCATCAGCCATTGCAGCCATCACACCAATTTCCATTTGGCTATAGTCACACTCAACAATGCCATAGCCAGGTCTAGATTTTACTAGTGTTCGAAGCTCTTTCGGAAAACCTAATAAGTTGGGATATTTACTCGTACATCGGCCAGTTTCTGCGCCTATCACTTGATAATCAGGTATAAAAGCCCCCTGAAAATGACCAACTTGTTTGAATAAAGATCCCATGCGCTCAAGTTTACTGATTTTGTGCATTGCACTAAACTCTTCACTGACCTCTGTAAACATTTTATAGTCTGAAACTTCAATCGCTTTCATTAAATTTGGGGTGTATTGCTCAGGGTAAACCCTTTGAATATAAGTCTTAAAGGTTGCGTTATCTGGTTTTTCTACCCCTTTGTTTCTTAACCCTTCAACTAAAATATTTCTAGAAACTTCAGATCTTTTAAGTAAGCGAGTCACTTCGTTATTATCGATTTTAATCCCATCACCGAGCAGATCATTTAACGCATACAAAAATGGCATTTCAACCTGTTCGTAATGAGCCCACAGGTTTTGTTCATTCATTGTATTAAACAGATAATTGATTTTTTGTTGAAATTTAACTTGAGCATTAAGGGCGCTCTGATCATCGATAATTGAATTAAATATACCTATAAATGAAGCATCAGTTGGATGAGTTAATTCATAATTCTTATGATAAAAACCTAAATCAACAATACGTTCCAAAATTTTCACATCGTAAACTTGTTCAAAATTACTAAGCATTGAAAAAGTAATATTTTTATTTTGTAGATTTGAAAATAGATCATAAACATAAAGTGTTCTACCGCTCCATGGCAGTACAGATTCACTTAACTCATTAGTACGCCCTCCATGTAAACTTGCGCTATAATAAAGCTTACAACTGTTATTATTTCCCTCCATCAAAACGCTATTTAATTGGGTTAATTGCTTAAAACTCGAATAGTTAATAGAAACCCTTTTATCACAAAATTTACAGGTGACTTGAGGCGAATAATTACCTTTTCCATCATTAGCGTATGCATTTGATTTTCCGCAATGCCCACAACGCCCAGAAAAACCATTGTGTTCACGACAGCAACTACTGCAGCTATTACAGATATAGAATTTTTTAAACGATTTAATTTCAAATGGTTTACATGACTGTGTATCAATACGACTATCAATCACCTTATTACAGCCTAAACAATAACTCAGTTTTATACTGTGACAATATTGCTTACATTGTTTGCTAGCACAATGCCAATATGTTGCACCGATAGCCATATTACCCATAGAATTTTTTGCATGCTCAGAGAATGACAATGGTTTATTACAATCACCACAATGCAACCGTTCTAAAATAGTATTCCAACGATTCAATGCAGCAATAGAGCGAGTAAATTTTTCTTTTTGATGTAGTTGCCCAGCAGTAAAATTGCATAGTTTACCAATTAAACGATAAAACAATGCATTAGAGAATTGCTCATTGCTGATTACATCACATGTATTAGTACGACATTTTACAGCCCATTGTTCTTTCGGCTTTGAATAATAAAGATGTCCTTCACAACAGGTTTGCTTACGTATATATTTATGGTTATGCACTGGGCAGATAGATAAGATATATGGATCAATTTTACTTCTATTACGAGAGTGTTTCGTAAATAATGCTTTTTGATATTCTTTAATTTGATCTACAAAAACATCAACTGAAAATACTTTCCCTTCTCGCCACAATCCAATCACACTCAATAATAATCCTGCATGGCAATAGTGATGTTTATCGATATAAGCATTCAAAACAGCAATATCTACTTGCTCACTACACTCAACCAAATAATGGCATAAGCGCTTCTCATTAATATCATAATCTAAAAATGCTGGTAAATAAGAAAGTGATGCTTGCTCAATAAGGTAATAGACAATTTCAGCTGAAAAACCATTAATGAAAAGTGTTATCTCATTCATTTCTTTAGGTATTAAACTGATAATTTGATTAAGCGTTGGCGCTTTCAATTCATTATCGGTTATAAGTATATTGAACATGTCTTTATATATTAATAGATTAGAAGCAAGCAACTTTGCGCAATAATCAGTGCATCCTGCCAAACGATTAACATCCTTAACCAAAGAGATTACTTGAGCAGGAGGTAAATTAATCTCAGTTGCTTCACCCTCTAGAAGCTGAATATAAAACAAACTCTCTTTAGCATTATTCTCAACACAAAAATGCTTTATATTATCATTAACCTTTACATCCTCGGCGCTGTAATAGCGAGCTAAATACTCTCTAACATTCGAATTAGTTGCTTTTAAAGCAATACATTCAGGTAATTTCTTAAGCGGGATACTACTAATAATTTTATTTTCAATAGCTGTACAAAAACCATCCAAGTAACTGCCTAGTTGCTGTAAGTCTTGCGGTGGTTTGATGAGTTTATTCAGTACCATTGCCTTTAGTTTCACATGCCCATAAGCAACATTACATAATTCTTTAAAGCAGTCTTTATTTGAGGTTATTAGCGTCTGAAAAAATAAAATTGGGCCTTTCTTATAGTATGTAAACACATCACTAATCACACTATCGACCATCGCCTTATCCAAGGCCTTAGCAGTCACCGTTCCCTTGAGTAATTCGACTAAATATACACAACTAAGCAGGTTATGCTGACGACAATAATCAAAAATTATTTTTTCATTGAGCGGTTCAGTTGAAATTCCTTCTTCAATCAGAAAAGAAATAATGGTCGACGGGCTGCCGCAATAATCGATACAGCTAGGCAATAAGTGCAAGGGAATATCATTAACGATCAGTTTTATAAGCACTTTAGGTAGAGCCCTTAAGTAGCTATCAAGCTTTTCAGCAGTATCAGGAATATCAGCAACAAGCTGTTTTATGGGAATGTTTTTGAGGAGCATTACTTGAATATCAGCACTAAAACCCGCTAAATAACTATCCAATAACTGATAATCTTGCGGTGCGCGTACAAGTTTAGTTTTTACCATCGACTTTAATTTAGAATGCTCGTAAGCGAGGTTACAAAACACTTTAAAGCAATCTTTATTGCCACTAATCAAAGACTGAATAAATATGGTTGGGCCTTTGCTCTTAAGTGCAAACACATCACTAATGACGATATTCGACAGTCTTGCATCAAATGATTTAGCAGTGACTTTACCCTTCAATAAATTAATCAAATAGAGACAACTAAGTAGTTTCTGTTGACGACAAAATGCAACAATATCGGCCTCTTCCTGTTGATTTTCAGGTAATCCCTTTTCAATAAGATAAGAAGTAATTGTCAGCTGAGTACCTAAATATTCGATACAAGTCGGTAATGATTGCAATGGGACTTTATCAGACAGTGAATGGGCTAATTTTGGGGGTAATGGCCCAAAGAAGGCATTGAGTAATTCAGCTGACTTAGGTATTTCGCTTACCAGCTTTTCATAAATCCAAGTATTGAAGATGGATGACTCAAAAAAGTCATTAACCAACAATGTTTTTAAACCTTCCTCTTTCCAGGCTAACTTCATAAACGCAGTGAGTGAGGTCACTTTAATTGCTTGAACAACATCCATTCGGTCTAAGCAACGCTTAGATTTCTGGAAAGTAATCAGGTATTTTTCGCCAACATTAAGCACCTGCTCAGGTTTCATATGATAATAATAACTTTTTGAAGTTTGGCTGTTTCTTAAGTTGTACCCCAAGCCACTCTTGGTTTTGAATTTTACTTCAACAACATCAATTGCATCACTATCTACTTTGGCTGTAGATAGGAAGTGGTCAATAGCTTCACTCATGATTGTTCTCTTTATTACTTGATACGTTTTTGAGGGGATTGGTTCATACAGCCTCAAAGCACTCTTTTGTGCATTGAGGCTGTTAACACAATATGAATAGATCCCAATTTTAGACTCTATTAAATTTTATTAAATATTGCTCTATAGAGCTAAAGTGCTCTGACCGTATATTATTAAATAAACCAATAGGTTCTTTATTTATAAGAAGAGCATACTCACCATACCAAGTTTTGGTTTTATCTGACGGAATAATATCAAGCACTGAGTTTTTACTTTTTAATAAACTACATTTTTTATGAAATTGGCTATGATTCTTCGGTATATAGAATGTCAGCAGCTTATTGTTAATAACAGCATTTAGCACAAGTGTTTGATTATCTGGATGCTTGAATAGCTGGATAGTATTCACTTCCTGTAATTTTGAATAGAAATTAGATTTTTGAATGGTAAATGCATATGCTGTGTCAATATTTAAATCATAGATATTACACACTGTATTTTTCGGTTCTTGTTTAAGTAGCTCAATTGCAATTTTTTCATTAAATAACCTATCAAAATGTTTTTCTATCTCAGTTTTTTTTACTTTAGCCATAAACTCAGATGCTCTATATAACCCAGAAAGAATGAAATAATCATCCCCACATGTAGCCAACTCAATTCTAGTTAATCTATTATCACTGACGGGCGATAATGTAGGCTTATTTATAACTCTATGTGACTCATAACTTTGTACTTTTACGGGTATTTCCCTATTCCCATTATGTAACTTCACGCTCAAGGAGCTAAAAGCATTAGGCCGGCCCTGAAGAAGTAATGAGTGAATATGCTGAGATCTAATATTATTACGAGTTAACACTTTATCTGTTATGGAAAACGTCACTGACCAAAAATCATTCTTAGCAGAAACCAGTTTTTCATTTCTCTTTAAATTGGAGTCAATAGCGTCTACGAAAAGGGGCTTCCACCCTTGCTCAAGCCAAGAACTAGAATGTCGTCTTCCTATACAATCTGATAGGTTATAACCATTATCTGTACATGGATGCTTAGGCCATGGAGGACCGAGGTCATCAAAGAATACTTTCGACCCTGCTGGATTTTCATAATAAAAAACACTAGCTCTACAAACTGGACAAAGTGCATTCGGATTGATAAATGATTCAAAATTTTTATATTTATAATTCGCACCATTTTTGATTCGAGAAAAATAGTTGGGCTGTACTACCTGAGAACTTGCTCTCACTGAGCTAAAGTAAACTCTGCAACCATTTGGCATTGTTCTCCAACCACCTTGCATAATCTGCTCCTACTCTTCAATTCTAAACTGATTAATAAAGCGACCAACATTACCAAAGCTATCAATATTAATGTGGATGTCCGATTTCTTAGGCTTGATATTTATTGAACGGAATCCACTTTTCATATTTATTGACCACAAATGGCTACAATTTGAATCTTTAATCGTAAAGCAACTGCTGTCTCTAGAGAGCCAATTATTAATATTAGCTTTAGTATTACAAACTGGACAATATAATAATTTCTCAACATTGCTTAACTGAGTCTCTAGCACTTCAGTTGTTTTAAGTATTGATATGTCGGCCCTATTTCGTAATCTGATATCTTCTATAGAATGGCTTAACTCTGTACTTGGCTTAAGAATATTGATAGAGCCTTTTTTAACACGAATACTTCCATCATTAATATCTTGCAACTTATCAGTTAGCTTAAGAGGGACCTTATTCACTTCTTTACCAAAAGTAGACACGACTGCGTTAGCGACCCACTTCATAATAAAGTTAATAATTGTCTCAACTGAATAAAAACAAGTTGGTGATACTTGCAGTAAACAAGCATCATTTGAGTGAAGGAGTGATAATATATACCGATTATGATTACCCTCAACTGAAGATAAATTAACATAATTCATCGAAAAAAATGGAACAAAGGTTAATGTTTCATTATTATGTTCTAATATTATTTCTTGGTTTTCTGAGGTGACTAGCTTAATCTCAGAGCTATCTTCCCTTACCCAATTTGATTGAGTTATTTCTGTAAAGTTAAGCTCCATTAATGCACGCTCAAACACGCCTTTACAATAACTGCTATAGCTATCTGCGACTTGTTTGTTTTTTTGATAAATCTGTTTTGGCTCTTGTAGCTCAATTTTTTGAGTTTGTAACCAAGCATTCCATAATATCGCCACATGCCTATAATGTTGATCATGAGACAGTACATTGGTCATGTTGATCTTTAATGGAACATGCAAATTGGGGATTAGCTGTTGGTACAGTTTAGTTTGCTTAAGAGATCTTGTGCCCTTAAGCATATTTTCAAGTACACTTAAGGTCGTAAAGCCATCTGACATTGCACCATCAGTATCTACGTTTTCATTAAACCCCTCACCCCATAAACTGAAAATACTTTGACTTAATTCATAATAAACATCTTCTGCATTTTGAAAGTCCATAGCTTGTGAAAAGAGCTCTTCTAGTTTACGTATTTCAGTAATTCGCTTTACCAAGTATATTTCAATAAAAAAAAGAAGTTTTACAAACACTCGATTTTCATAAATATTTAATTGGTCCTCACTTTCTAGGGCTAATACTTGTTTTGGAATAACACCAGAAAAAGTACGCGCTTGCCAGCACTCTGAGTGCGCGGCTAAATGCCGATTTGCATGAGAAGAAACCCTCTTAGCTCTAGAAACTGGCACTAAATACTCTTCGTATGTCAGCTCCATTTTAGGTCTAAAAGCGATTTGCTGTAGATGTCCCTGGATTAAGGTTTTCTGTAAAGTATCTTCAAATTTTGATAGTTCAAATCTAGCTAGTAGCTTTTCAGGAATTAAGAGACTAGCCTTATTTCCTTTATCTAATTGATCTTGATATTCAATAACAGCACTTTCAATAATATCTAACTCTGCAATCAAATCAGCCGACTGTTCAACGCCTATAAACTCACCTTTTTCAGAGCCGTAGTGAAACCTATCAGTACCATCAGTTACCAATAGATTATGCAGGTTCAATGTAGAGTGTTCGTTAAAAACGGTTTCATTTAGCGCCGTATATTGATTCGCTAGGGTAGCAGACGGCAAGCTATTAACCCCGATTCCTGAAAAACGATCATACCAGTGCATTAAATTTCACCTTTGTGCTTTAATTCACTGTCTAATAACTTTAAACATGCCACAGGCTTAGTTGCATATTTCTGAGTTTTCCAAAAATTATTAAGCTCTTCTTTTAAAGTTTTTATATTTTTTGACGTTGTATCGTACCGTCCAGTTGCCTTACCTGCTCTTAATACTTTCGTAGCTAAAATATGGTCAACCGAAAAACCTAAATCACTACCACACTCAAGCATAACTGGGATAAATTTATGAAGATGGCGTTCCAATCTGTTACCCCAACTTACATTGAACTCATCATCTAAACACAGTGATAAAGCTGAATCATCAAGAGCTTTAACCAACTGCTGTACTGTTGCTTTATGCTTAATAGCAGCACCGTTAAAAGCGTCTTCAAGAGAAGAGAAACTGATTGTCACCTGACCTAACGAGCGGTCAATCTCAAATCTATTTTTATGGCGAGGAAGCTCCATTACATGCGCACGGTCATAAGTTTTGTCTGCAAATTCAAAGGTTGTTTCATCATGATTTGCCGTTCCAATAAACCATACATTTTCGGGTATTTTTATTTTTCTGCCATCAATCAATTTCTCAGGACCTCCAGCTTGACCTGTTGTCATAAGTGGCAAAATACGTTTGCTAGGATCTAACTCTAACGCAGATAAAAACTCAGCGAAGTATTGCTCAGGGCGAGATAGATTCATTTCATCTAATAGAATGATGTATGGGCGATCTTGGTATTGCGGACATTGCGCCTCATAAATACCTTGCAGCGCTTCTTCTTCATAGAATTTTTTCTCAAATGCATTGAAGTGACCAATTAAGTCTCCCTTATCTCTCCAGCCAGCTTGCACAGAAACCGTTTTGCAACCACCACCTATGGCTCTTGAAAAGGCTTGCGCTAGACTAGTTTTACCTGTACCACTAATACCTTGCAAAATATGTAAGCGACTCATTGCTAATCCAGCTAAGAATAAGTGGATATCTTCAATGCGATAAAACAGCTCTTTTTGTTCCTTGGCGTCCCAAGCAATCCGCTGCTGTAATTCCTTAGCAAAGGCAGACAAAGAAGGCACTGTTTCAGTTATTGCAGATGCCTTATATTTGCTATCCAGTGCGAGTAAAGCGGGAAATGCAGATTTACTTTGCTGCTTACTGACCAAACTATCAACTTCATTACTTAACTCATCTAACCTGGCAGCAAGCAGCTCATTACGCTTTTCAATTGCTTTTTTTTGCATTTCTAGCTGCTCTATTTCCACAACTGAATGTCGATTCATATTTAATTGGGTTTTAGTTTTTTGTAACTCAACTTGAATTGTCTGAAAACGCTGCGTCACTTCCCTTAACTCTTGTTGGGTCTCTTTATACCTTTCCTGAATTTGCTCACTAGGCTTAGCATCAAGCTGTTCTTTTAATTGTGATTTTTCACTTTTAAGTTGACTCAATTGCTCTAGAAGTTCCTTACCAGTTAAACCATTTAGCTGTCTTTCTAATTCACCATATGCACTTAGCTGCTTCAGTTGTTCTACTTCACTACTCTTATATTTAGATATTTGTTCGTGTAAATTTTGATTCTGATTACTCATACTTGATAGTTGTTGAATAAATTTTGTTTCGACTTCTTTTTCCAACTCTTTTTTATGGTTTTCAGTATCGTCTTCAGTTACCTCTACTTGTCTGAGTCTTCTTTGAATAACTACTTGAGCTTGTTGGTTTTTGTCTTCAAGCTTTTGTAATTGATCTTCTTTATTTTTTATGACTTCGAGCTTTTTCTCTAATAGAGTATTTTCACTCGATGATAATGTCTCTTTTCTACTAATTAACTGTTCAATTTCATTTTCTATTTCTTGTTTTTTACTTTCTAACTTTATTAATAACTCTTCCTTACCTGATTTAAATTTTTCAATCATTTCCATATGCTTATTGGAAAAACCCATTTCAGCATCCAACTCCTGCTCTTGCAGTGATTCCAAGCGAACAGCAATATCAGATTTATCACTCGCGAGTTTTTTTTTCTGAGTTACAATCTCTTTTATTTCTTTCTCTAACTCTTTTTTGCTTTGTTCTGCATCTTTTTTAAATACTTCCGCGCTGTTTTCAAGTTGGGTCGCACGCTCGTGTTTTTGTTTGCTTTCTATTTCAAGCTTTTTATTTTTTTCAATTACTAACTTTAACTCTCCAACTAGTAGTTGAATATCATCATCAAGAGATTGTGCTACTTTTTCTTTTCTTTCATTATCAGCCGCATCATGTGACGTCTGCGCAGACTTTAACGAATCGGCCAATGAACCATGCTCTTCATCTTCATTACTAGATACAAAGTTTTTAAGAGCGGCCAAACCGCCACTTAATTTATTCTCACTTTTATTTGTCTCAATTGATGAACTAATCTTTTTCGCTTTCTTTGCTTTTTTAGCCATTTTATTTTCCTACTAATTTTTCTAAAACTGTTAATAACTGATCAACTGCTTTTACATGTATAAAAGCTTCTTCTTTTGTTAAATATTGAGCACTCGCATGGCTTGCTTTAGTATTCCTATCATCCGCTAAGCGAATCATTGCATCTAACCAACCGGGTTGCTTATTGTTAATCTCAATAAATACATTTTTATGGCTTAACAATAATGCTGCTAGCATGGGTTTTAAAGATTGTCCGTGGTGGGTAAGAGCAGATCTCAACGTTCCAACATTTACTGTTGATAAGCGCTGAGATGAGTACTCACTTACCCCCTCGACCCTTAAGTATATCTCTCTTATTAAGGCTGTATTTTGCTGATATATAGGTTTATCATCATTCCAGCGTTTAACAAGTATGTGCCAATCAGTATTACTTTTATTGGGTATAATAAAACTCTTTAACCACGCTTCAACCACTTTTTGAAGTTCAGAGATTAAGGCTTCAAGCAATTCTGAATGAGGCTTAGATTCTTCTTCAGCTTGGATTTTGAAACGAAGCATCGCTAAGGTATGCTTTGATACGACTTCATTCTCAGATGCCCAGCTATAATTTGAAAATAATTCAGTTTTAGCTTTCTCTTCAAAAGAACGTATTTTATCTTGATAGCTTGATACCTTTGTCGTATCAGCAATTCCTAACATATCGTCAATTCGAGATGAAAATCCTTTATTTTTTCTTAACAACTGCTCTGCTATTTCGTTTAACTCAGGAAGGCTATGAGTCAGTCCTGTGGGATCAGAGACATACCACGAACGGTCTCCCGAAGTTGTGGTAAATAATGATAAATTGCTATAAACAGGAATAGCATCCTCTTCTATAAACTCAATTGAAGCGTCTACATTAAGTTCTTCTTCAGGGACAAATTCATCAATTTGGTCGAGTTGAGCTATTGTTCTTCTATAATTCCTCAAACCGTCTAGTACTTGCTCAACAGTAGGTTTAACTGCAGGTTTAACTGTCTTGATTAAATAAGGCTTAATTTCATTTCCTGTGCCTCTATTTTTGACAAAGCATGGTTTGCCTTCCTTTATTGATACTTGTTCAATATAAGGAATAGCTGTCAACACGCGTGGTAATAGCTTACCCGTAGTTGCATCTTGGATCATGTAATAGACACAAGACTCGTTTGATGACACTTCTTCACCATTCAACAATTTATGAGCTTTGTCGGTTAACTTCCAGTCCTTTATGTAATCTTCATTTGTTAGCTCAGCTAAAATATGTATAACTAGTTGTTTATCTAAATTACAGTATTCAACAAGCTGTTCATTTACATTGCAGCCCGCCTTTACTAATTTAAGGATTAACATTTGAAAAACATTTAATGGCTCTTCGACTTTCTTAGCTAAGACTCGCCATAGGAAAAATGGCCAAAATAACTCTTTTCGAGCCTCTGTATATAACCCAGGTGGTGCTTTACTTGCGATATAGCTTATATCTTCAATATTTTTATGTCCTATCATTTAACCTCACACAGTTCATTTACAAAAGACCATACCTGAGGAATTGCCTTTTTAGCGTTGTCATTTGAAAACATTGCTTTATCTCCAACAACCTTAATTAAGCTTTTACCTCGACTAAATGCAACGTTCAGTCGGTTTGGTGTGCGAATAAAGCCATATTTTTTACGTAGCGAGTTTTCATCTGAGCAGGTAAATGTGTTTGAACGGACCATAGACAAAATAACAACATCAAACTCTTTACCTTGGAACGCATCAACCGAACCAACACGAATTTTCTCATCCCCCTTTAACGTAGTTTTAAAACCAGGGGCGTACTCCCAGCCTTCATTACTTTTATTACAAATAGCATTTTTAGCTAGTTTGTTTAATATAAGCTCTCTTTGAGAGGCAAAAAAAGTAATAACACCAATACTAATGTCCGCGCCTGTTTCTAATAATTTTTGCACTTCAGATGCTACTTTTGTTGCTTCAACTTCTCTTTTCCAACTAGTACCAGAGCGAGACTCTTTGCCTTCTGAGTTTGGAACATCGATCCATTGTGCCACCACATCCTTATATTCAGGAATACCTAAATTAAAACTCTCTGCTGGCAAACCAGATATAATTTTCTTCTCTCCCTCACTTTCGTAAAATGCCTTACTTACAAATGTTCCTAATTTCGGATGCATTCGAAACTGTGTATCGAGCATTACAGTACGTTGTATGCCATCTTTAGCTTGCCGAGCAAGTAATTGTTTATAAAGTCTTTCAAATAAACTTTTCTTAATTGCATCAGCTGTTTCATCGCGCAATTCACCTGTTTCAAGCATCTGCTTTTCAATATCAGGTTCAAGCATTTGTGGTAACTGAAAGTGATCACCAACCAATATAATTCTTCGTTTTGCAAGCGACATGGGAATAAATAAGTCTAAAGGGTTTGCTCGAGCTGCTTCATCAACGATAACAGTATCAAATACAAGCTCATTACCAATTTCTGTTAAAGAGCTAACTACATCTTGCTTGTAGGTGCTAACTTGTTCACTTTGAGACCGTTGGCACGATGCTCCTACTGAAGTGGTGTAGTTAGACACACTTTTACTAAGATTTTTAGATTGATATTTAATAACATCAAGGTATTCATCAATTACGTCAGGAATACCAGCAGAGCTATTTTCAGCGATTTCAGTTAACAGATCATTTATTTTATGCAATAAAGTAATTTCTTTACCTGTTAGGCCAGCCTTTAATGTCATAGGTCTATAATCAGGAATTAGCTTCTCAAGTAGAGCATTTTTAATCTTTAATAACTCAAATAACTCACTTGTATTTATTTCAAATATGTCGATTAGTTTATCAAGTGCTTTTAATTCAACTTTAAACGCTACTTTATCCGTTCGCTTAAGGCTATTAATACAAGATATAACTTGTTCAAAACCATCGTCTTCATAACTTGTTAACGTAGTTCTAAGGCCTCTCACTTTAGATAACAGCACCTTATTTTCTTGACATGGTGCATCCTCTGTCTGGATATCAAAAACGTCATCAATTTCAACATTAATTTCTGTTGGAATTGCAAAACCATGGTAAAGAGTTAGTGTTTCTAAGTCTTCTTTAAGACTCTTAATCCTTACTTTTCTTAAGTTATGCTCTGTTCGTGAATCTAACAACGTAGCAATATCCTTACGGACATTTTTTAAAACCTTATAACAGGTATTTTCACCGCTGAAAGTTTCAAGCTTTGCCTCTAAATATGCACTTTGTTTCTGCGTCCATTGTTCAAGAAGTATTGGAGAACGTTTCTGATCATCGACCCTAATTGCAGGAATCCCAAACGCTTCTGATCTTGCAACAACATTGTCAACAGCATCATTTTGAAAACTTGATAATAATATCTGTCCTGTCAATTCGCCTTGGAACTCTTCAGCTAATCGATTCTGTATTGCACTGATAACTTGAGTTTTTCCTGTACCAGGAGGACCTAATATCAATGCAATATCAGGAGTATTTAATGCTACATCAAGTGCTTCCATCTGCATTTCAGTTGGTTGGTCCTTAAATGAACGTCTTGCAACTGGTGTATCCGCTTTAATAGTTTTATGAACATTTCGTCGATTTAAACTAAGATCTATATCCTCAATGAGTAGCCTTAAGTCTTTCATTGGGTTAGCTAGCTTAGTAATAGAATCGCGCGCTTTTTCTCGTCTATTCATTTGTACAATAGACCCACTAATAGAGAGGTATAGTACTCCTTGCTCAGAAAAATGGCCTTTTTGTTGTATCGCTAACTCAATATATTGATTATTTTTCTGTACAAATGCAGCCTTTATCCCTTTATTCTTTCCATCGTTACTCAACTGGATATCATCACCAGAAGCATTATCTAACCAATCAGGTAAGTTACTATTAACTTCTATCTGTTGCTGCTTATCATCAATAAATATTGCGCATAATCTATCGACTTTATCTCGATCTTTATCTTTAAAATAAAACTTCCACCTTATTCCATCAGCAGTTAGTTCGTTTTCAAATCGCACATAGCGAATAAACCCAGCCGCTTTTGCTTCCGCTATCGCTTTATCTTTGACTTTTTGATTGTATTCATCCCAAATTTTTATATACGCAGAATTATTTTTCTCTAGCTCTTCAAGCTTTTCTCTAATTAATGGGTCAGTAATTTTGCTAGCTACCGTAGCCTCAGAAAACTGAATGTTTGCTTTTAAAATACTTAACTCAAACCCTTTGTCACGTCGGTTTGGTTTTATACCTTTAATCCACATTAAATTGTCATTTGTCACTTCAATTTGAAGTAAGTTGTGCCGTCCTACAATGGTATGAAAATCACTTTTCTTTTTGTGTTGGCTTGTAGCAAATAGGACATAAGTTTTAAAATCCTTGGACAGAACAAACTCATCTATCAACCATTCACTTACACCGTTACTTGCTAATGCTTTATTATTTGTTTTTTTAGCAACATCTGATATTATTTTTTCATCAAATGCGAGGTCAAGAAAATCAAACTCAATAAAACTCGGTAGGCATGGGATAATTTGTACCAATAGCTTATGTCCCTGTATAGAGACTGGTAGCCATATGAAGTGTTCTATTTGACCAAAATTTGATAAGACAATTGGATTATTTACTGTCGCAAGCAAGTCATCCTGTACAATAAAGAATTCATCTTCGATTTGCTTGATTTCTATATGGTTATCAAGCTTAATTTGATTAACATCCATATCACTCAATTCAAGATCGATTAATTGTTCGTTCGTTAGGTGCTTTAATTCTGATACTTTCATCTAATTACCACCTAAGCATAAATAGGTTATCGATAATATTAAGCTGACTAGCTGGTATCACCTTAATAATGAGCATTTTCTGCTTACGCTTTTCTTTACCAAGAACTACTTTTGATTTAAAAGGCTGAAGTTTTTTAATATCGTAGCCAACCTCTATTGAGTATTCACTTTGAGGGATATTAATTTCAATTCCATTACTATTGATTGTTACTGTAAATAATGTTGTAGATTTTTCCCAATGACAGCTGCCAACAGAGCTGCTTTTGATCGCAATCTCTTTTCCAAAATTGACGGTTTGTATATTACCAACATCAATATAGCAATCTTTTGGTGTTGTATTTTCAAGGTCTAATATGGATGAATCATAATAATAATTACGTAATAAACGTAATGCTTCGCCACCACTTTCACTATCACAAAAAGGACATATCAACTTTTTATTGATCGGTTGGAAATTAAATGACGTACTACATGTTTCTTCCTGGCAATCAACCAACGTATGGCTGATCTTTTCAATCAATTCGGCCCACTGTGACATTGTAGGTCTGGACACAGGGTTATCTTTCCCTTCATCAAAACATTGATTAAATAAATTAAGCAATGGCTTTAATGCAACAAATTCAATAGGGATCCCGTTAAATACTTCATTAGAGAAATCTTCTTGGTGATACACCCAAGGTAATTCACCACTAAAAGCACGGTCTTCATCTTCAGGCGTACCGCTATCAACGACTTCACCTATAAAGGGGTGATTTGTTGTTAACAATTTAAAGGCAAGAACAGCAAAACTCCAAGAATCTGTTAAAGATGATACAAACGCATGACCATTCACAATTTCAGGAGCACCATATCCAGGGCTAAATACACGCCCAGCTTTCCCCTCTAAAAATTCATAATCTTGGCTTGCTCTTTGATTCACACAGATATTGTCACAATCGATAAGCCAGACTTGGTCATGTTCAATATCTTCTGAAATATATACATTTGCAGGGGACAAATCTCCGTAGGCCATTCCTCTTTCATGCAATTTAGCAATTGTTCTCGCTAAACGCGCAAGTAAATTCATCCTGCGCTTCAACCCTCCAGAGTTGATATAAGATTCAGGGCTACCCTCTGACTCTTCTATGCCTGACTCAGTCTCATCCATCAACAGCTTTAATGGAATCAAGTGATCCATCAGTTCCATTGCATAGCCGGCAGTATTTCCTATAGCAATACGAGAAAATGGTTTAGCTATATTCAGTTCTTCCAGTGGTTGTTTCATTAACCATCTAATATGCTCTAACCACTTTCCTTTTTTATCTTTGCTCGCAGTTGAAATTTTAACCAAAATCTTATCAAACTGAGTTGTACAAACAATCCCTTGACCGCCCTCCCCTAACTTAGAAACTAGCTTAAATTTTTGACCGAACTCATCCGTCACAACCCTTTCTTTAGCTTTTTGGCTTGAAACCTTAGCGGTAGATTCAAACTTATTGGTTTTTAGTTTTGCTTCTAACATTTTAATTATTACCTATTGCTAGTATTGCTAAGCTTTTGTCATCAGTATGATTAGGAGTGGCCCAATTTCTCAGTTCATTTTTCAACCAGGATTTATACTGCCTCGTACTTTTAGCTTTAATCTGTTTAATTATTTCTCTCACAAAGTCAGCCTCAGTACCACTTTGTAGGTCTTCACTAATACCATCAGTCATTAATGCAATAAAATTATCATCACCTAGGTGGTATTTATTAGTAACCCAGTCAGAGAATTTATTTGACTTTCCTAGCCCAGTCGTTTCATTACCAAATCGATTATTTATACCCATGGATGGTTTATTTAAGTAAGGTAAAATCAAACCATCACCTAACTGAAACGTTCTAACTTCGCCACTATGAGATAACCATGCAAATAAACAGGTAGTTATTGCATCATTAGGCTTAACCTCCCCTAAAGAGTCCAGCCACGTTTGGTAAATCAACTTAATTAAGACTTTATCTGAAATGGTAAAAACAGATTTTTTAATCACTTTAGAAACAGCTTCACATGCTAAACGGGAACCTATTTCAGACTTCTTTCTTGAACCCATACCATCACATACGCAAGCAATCCAACCCGTAGGAACATTAGAAATTGCTACTGCATCTTGATTAGGTATATTAGAATGTATATGACCAGGTCCAATAACGGATACTTTAACGGTCTGTATTTTTACCATTGGCCTGATAAATCTAAACCTAAGTCATCACCATTTTCCAAATCATCAAAATCAATAGCTATAAGCTCATTTGGTGTTTGACTTTGCGATCTAGCAGTAACACTCATCGTTACAGCTCTGAAGAAACGATGAATGTCACGAGCTTCATTTGCTTTAAAAACAGAGGCTTCTAAATCGTTATTGAACTGCTCAAGTACCGTTAAATTGGCTTCATTACCAATTGCCATGGCAAAACGAC
>Ga0105359_10001894_pt1 | contig 17537 bp, 11 predicted proteins | sample GOMGulsemesocosm_6_FD_83659 | JGI IMG/M metagenome (GOLD analysis project Ga0105359, IMG submission 83659) | Methane-oxidizing microbial communities from mesocosms in the Gulf of Mexico - GOM8C Gulf of Mexico | ecosystem: Environmental > Aquatic > Marine > Cold seeps | place: Gulf of Mexico...
ACTATGACCAGAAATCACACCAGAATAATTCCGCGCTTTAACGATTTCAATCACTGCGTTCGCTGTTTTAGTCGACATGTGATCCATCTCGATAATCATACCCATATCAATCATACGATTGATCAGGTAAATACCTAGATCGCTCAAGCCACGCTTATTACACAAAGGCTGAGTTTCATCGTAAACAGGATTTAGACCAATCACATTTAAAATGTCTTTGATCACAGGCACATTACCAATCAGTGGGAAGCCAGAGGTGAAGTGACGACCACGTGTTTCAGTATCACAAGCTTCGGTTTCAAAGAAACGACCTGTTGCTAACCACTGACCGACGTTTAAGAAACCATCTTCTGGTCGAGCACCACCGAATTGGTTATCAAATCTATGGGTTGGGTACAAGGTACGTACACCCGCGTTATAGACTTTCTGCAACTGAGCTTCAATCGTTTCTTTAGTACAATGATCGCGAACCCCACAGTCAAACAGTTCAGAGGCTTCAATGCCCATTAAGATAGCCATTTTTCCATCAGCAATAACAGCACGCGCTTCAGCAGGAGTCGTTACTATTCGGAAGAAACCTTTGCCAGGGCCACCTTGCTGAGCATCGATATAGGCTTCCATTTCATTTAAGCGTTGAACTTGCAGATCAATACTCTTAGACGTTTGGCAGTTATTTGGATTAAGCCAACTTGCGGGGTTCACTGTTTTCTGCACAGTACATAAGACTTCGTTCTCTACTAACAGAGAAACCATCATCTTCAAGCCACCTTTATGCGCTCGCTCTACCCACTTATAATAATACTGCATGTGAGATAAAGACTTATGCGCAGGCCAAGCCGGGAAGTCTGGATAGCCACGAGTATCATAACGATGACCAACATCGTCAAAGCCCATTAGATTACCAATAATATCTAAAGCACCACTTGGTCCGTGAATTTCTTTACTATCACGCAATGCCGTTTCAATACCCCAAGGGCTGAAAGGTTCGCCATGTAAGAATTTACCCCCCATAAACTCATAAGAAGTTATGTGAGTATGCGGATCAATCGCACCACGAACAGGTGTATGAACATCGCTTACTTGTGATACAGACTCATCAACATTCAGCTCTGCTTCAGGGAAAGGCTTACAATCATTTTGAGCAACAAGGTTAAAGCCCGTCTCACTGTTGGCGTTAGTAGGATTCAAAATATCCAATACATACGCGCCACCATTTGCGTACCAGCCTATACCACCATGGTTATGGCGTAGTATCTTGTTCAAACCGATACCGTGGAAACTATAACGATAGCTACCATCCGTTTGATATTGGCCACCCACTCTCCATTGAGCAAATTTACCGGCATAGCGACCGGCGGAAACTTCATTAGGAAGATGACTGGCTAAATAACGACCGTCTTGATCCGTTAACATGTAATGATAATAAGATGTCGGTTTAAAATAGAAACGAGCAGCGCTGGCTGCAGAAGTCGCTTTAAATTGATAGCTCAAACCATTATCTACTAAACCGCCTTGGTGAAATCGATTCATATATTTACCATTCGCTGGCGACTGAATCGCATAACAACCTTGCGCAAGTTCATGCACAGAATTTTGTGCAGCAGCAACTTGGGCTGGAGTTGGCGGTGGCGCTGGCGCTGGTTTTTTTGACATAGCCTGTACTTCAACGGCCATGCTGGATAATAGAGCCATTGAAACCGTCATTGAAACCAAAGGCGTCATTAAGCTATTGCGATACTGCATTTTAAATCTGCTGATCATAGTGGATCCCTTTATTCCTACATTCTGCGATGTGTATTTTTGTGGTGAACAAATTCACCAAGGCTCTATGGCTAGTTATTATCTTTTTAATTGCTCAGAGCTGAGTTAATTTTTAGTTGAATTAGCGGTATTTGGATAGGTAAAAAAGTGCAAATCGACGTGCAAAACGTGCAAGGAATTAATTAATTGGAGTATTTGCATATACGAACGGTTGGATAGCACTATGCAAAACTTAAAAAAAGGTCCCATTAATTCCAGTTTTTCACAAGGCTCTGCCCCACTTTCTCAAAAATAGTTAAAACATCCATAAAAGAAGCCTATTTCAGGTAGTAAGCAGGCAGATATGAATTAGGTTGGCTATAAATGTCTATATACATCGTTTTTTATATAAAGATAATTGGCCTGTTTTGCGCTAGACCCTTCTCGCCAGAAAATAATCACACAAGGGGTTTTTAGTCTACTGACAGAAATTTATTAGGAGGAAGCTTAATATTAATCAATGAATGGATTAACAAAACTCAATCGTTTTGACGCGTTCTTTTGCGGAATTTCACCTTACAATCATGATCAACTAAGGTGAAAATACTGTAGTGTTTCTTCGCTGCTTTTATGTAGCTCGCGACTTCTTTTTTACGTGATGGGTGATGTATTTTTTGAATAGCCGCAGGGTGAAATACTTCACCATTTTTAAAATAAGATGCGGCCTTTTTATTGGCTGCAGCCATTGCGTCAAAATCGCGGCATTCGGCAACTGAGTTTACGCTCAAAAAAATGGCGGAAAGAACACATATACAAAGAAAAGCAGCGTAGAAGCAAGGCTTGTATTTTTTTTGTATTAACATATTGGAAGGATAAATCACGGAACTCTACTCGACTAGGCAGGTTAACCCTTTCTATTTTGGTTAACGGCCAGCCAAGCAGTAACTTAAATATGAATTAGCTTAAGATATACTCGCTTTCAAGTTAGCAATTACCTGCATAGGGTCATTGTTATTTGTTTTGGAGCCTGGTGGCACGACCTTCCCATTTTGGTAATTCATTCCGGTATTCTCCGCTACCATGGATTGTGCTGCTTGCACTAACCACAAGTTGGCAGCTTCTTCACTCGCCCCGGCGTTTACTTTTTGCTGCCACTGCTGATGGAGCACATGCAATTTCTGTAACGTTTGATAAGTCTCAGCGCGAACAAAACCCTGTTGCAAATCGCTGTCATTAGCAAACATTGCTTCAATTTTTGCTTTATCTGGATGATCGTTAATAACCTCGACCTTACCTTCATTATTAGCGCGTAGTTTAATTTCAATACGTGTATCAATGCCTGCTTTATCTAATGTTTGGGTAAAATTTTTCTCAAACCTATTTAAATCAGCCTTGGTCGGCAATGAAAGTGGTGCAAGCTCAAATATATCAGCAGCAGTTTTTTCAAACTTATCTGCCATCTGACTCGCTTGACCATTAGGATCCTTACTATCAGCACTCAAAGAGACTTCTGTGCTGGCAGGAATCACTTCAACTGCGGCAATAGGTTGCCGTTGCGCTTGGTTTAATAGCCGCTGACCAGCATTCGTTTTATCGACTAATAAAGCATTTTGACCGAGAGTATTCATAAGCTCGCCTTCCCTGAGCCCGTCTTAATACGACTCTATGAGTAATTTCAAGAACAGGTAGGGCTTCCGTGTCTGTAAGTTAAACGGAAATTGCAAAAGGCGAGCCAATAATTATTAAATCTATTAATTCCTGGAGTGAATGGCGTATTACTAATAGCCTGGCCAATGCCAGCTCGGGGTAGAAAGCATATCTTGACCTTGAGTCTTTGTTTGCCCCAGTTCTTTATACAGAGCGATACTATTGCACTCGTTTTTCGACGTTGAATAATTTAGATTATTGGCCGGCTCGTTCAATTCATTAATCAGTAGCCGCGCGTGAGAAACAACCCAAACTTGAGTCGATTTAGACGCCAACTTAATCAACCGACCTAAAGCCGGTAACAAGTCTGGATGCAAACTCGTTTCCGGTTCGTTTAGAACCATCAATTTAGGCGGCCGCGGAGTTAACAGCGCCGCCACCCATAATAGGTAGCGCAACGTACCGTCTGATAATTCAGCCGCTGTTAACGGTCGCAACAAACCGTGTTGATAAAAACGTAATACAAAACGACCATCTTCTTGAATATTAATATTGATGCGTGCTCCTGGAAACGCATCTTCAATTGACTCGGCTAATGCGACTTCATCTCCGATTTCAATAATCGTTTGCAGCGCTGCCGCGAGATCATGTCCATCTTGACTCAGTACCGGTGTGCGAGTTCCTAATTGAGGCTGGCGCGCAGGCGCTTGTGCATCGGTTCTAAAATGATCGTAAAAGCGCCAACTGCGAATCCATTCACGGATATGAAATATTTCAGGCGCTAAGTTAAAGTCGCCCACTTCACTCAACATGCTATCAAAACTATTTAGATGCTGAGCGATGACTTGCCAGCTACGCCCTTCTTTCACTTTTACAACTGGCCCTTTACGATCGACCAATACACTGGCAGGACGATAACTCGGTCCTGCCCAAATGCATTCACGTTTAATTTCTGGATCTAGGGCAAAGGCTGAAGAAGAAGGGATGGGTAAACCGAGATCAATGCTATAACCAAACTCTTCACTACTAAACCCGAGCCGAAGACGCACAACATTCTTCTTCGGGCCTCCTTGAACTTCAACCTCGCCACTGATCATACGCGGAGTAATTTTCTCCGGACCGGCCCAAAACGCCGATTCCAGCCCACCTTCGTGAGCAAGTGCATTCACAACCCCACCTTGAGCTGTTTCTGCTAATAGTCTGAGCGCCCGATATAAATTCGACTTGCCACTGCCGTTTAAGCCCGTGATTAAATTAAGCGGCCCCATGGGCATGACCAGTTCAATAATTGAACGATAATTGGCTACAGCAATGGTTGAAATCATCAGGTCAGTCCTGCCTAACAGTGCATACAGTAAAGTTATTCACAGTTTACTCTCTAATTTTGGAAAAACATCTGAGATTTGTATATAATCCGCGCGCTCCAATAGGCTGATAGCAGCCTATTAATTTAGAACACAATTGAATAATGCTCTGGTTTTACGTTCCAGGCCGCAATAAAAGGAAAGACCCATGTCTGAGCAAACTGCTCCTGTCGTCGTATGCGCGATGTATAAGTTCGTTACCCTAGAAAATTTTGAAGCGCTGCGCCAACCATTGTTAGAAGCGATGGAAGCCAATGAAGTACGCGGAACCCTATTGATTGCCCAAGAAGGCATAAACGGAACCGTTGCCGGTTCACGTGAAGGCATCGACGCTTTACTGGCATGGCTGGCAACAGACGAACGTCTAGCGAACATAGTAACAAAAGAATCTTACGACCATACCATGCCCTTCTACCGCACTAAGGTGAAGTTGAAGAAAGAAATCGTCACCATGGGCATCGAAGGCATCGACCCTAAGCAGGTAGTAGGCACTTACGTTAAGCCACAAGACTGGAATGCGTTAATCTCCGATCCAGACGTTGTCTTGATTGATACTCGCAATGACTATGAAGTACAGATTGGTACCTTCCAAGGCGCGATCAACCCTAATACAGAAACCTTCCGTGAATTCCCGCAGTACGTGAAAGACAACATGGACCCGACTAAGCAAAAGAAAGTCGCTATGTACTGCACTGGTGGTATTCGCTGTGAGAAATCGACGGCCTATATGAAAGAGCAAGGCTTCGATGAGGTATATCACCTTGAAGGCGGTATTCTTAAATACCTCGAAGAAGTGCCAAAAGAAGAAACTATGTGGGAAGGTGAATGCTTCGTTTTTGATAACCGCGTTGCCGTGAACCACGACTTAGAAAAAGGTCAGTATGACCAATGCCATGCCTGTCGTTATCCGATTACCGAAGAAGAAAAAATCAGTGCAGATTACTTACAAGGTGTTAGCTGCCCACATTGCATCGATAGCTACAGCGATGAACAGCGCGAGCGTTTCAAACAACGTGAGTTGCAGATGCAACTGGCCAAGCATCGTGGTGAAGATCACTTAGGCGGTGACGTTAAAGAAGCCGTTGAGAAGAATCGCCAAGATAAGATCCGCTTCCGTGAAGAGCAACGCGCTAAAAACTAGTTACCAGCTACTCCTCTACGACGAAAGGCCTATTAATTTATTCAAATTGATCGGTCTTTTTTTTTGCATAAAAAGCATCAAAATCAAACCAATCCCCCCATGTAATCAGACAAAATTGAGCTATCCTTTAGTTGTAAACTAAAGGCAGGAAAGGAAGCCACCAATGAAAGGCGTCGTATTTAATATCCTACGCGATATGATTGAAACTCAATATGGCCTTGAAGGCTGGCATTGTGCGCTCAAAGTCGAGTTGATCAAGTAACATGACTACTGATTATAAAGTGGCCTATGAGCGTGAACGTGTCATGCGTCAGGAAGCTGAACAGCAGCTCGAAGACAAATCGAGGGAGCTTTATGCTTCAATGCAAACTCAAGAAGAAACCTTAAATAATTTGAAGGCCAGTCAAAACCAGCTGATTCAAACAGAAAAAATGGCTTCATTAGGGGTATTAGCCGCGGGAGTTGCTCATGAGATCAATAATCCCATTGGCTACATCACCAGTAACTTCAACTCTTTGAAAGTTGCGTTCCAAGATATTCAGAATTTTGTGCAAGAAATGCAACTTATCATTGAAACTGAGCAACCCGAACGCACCATCCATAAGCAGTGGAATTTGTTACTCAAGAAATATGATTTGATATTTTTATTAGAAGACTTCATCAATTTAAGTAAGGAGACATCAGAAGGGCTTACCCGTGTTAAACAAATAGTTGCAGATTTACGCGCTTTTACTCGCGAAGATAAAGCAGAAAAAGTGATTGTAGATATCAATAATACGATTCGAAGCTCTATCAACATCCTTGAAAATCAAACTAAATACCATGCAAGCATTATTACTAACTTCACCGATATTCCTAAAATAATGGGATACACAGGAAAATTGAGCCAAGTATTTACTAATCTTATTTCTAATGCCAATCAAGCAGTCGATAACAATGGCAACATATACATATTCACAGAAAAGACAGAGGATGGCATTCTTATCTCAGTACAAGATAACGGCGAAGGTATTAGTGAAGAAAATATGAATAATTTATTTACACCCTTCTTCACTACTAAGCCCGTAGGTGTTGGTACTGGCCTTGGCCTATCAATATCACATGGTATTATTGAAGAACATGGCGGAACTATTTCGGTTTCTAGCCAGTTAAATGTGGGGACTATTTTCACTGTCAACATTCCTCTTAATCAAATAGCAGCGGATCAATAAATAATGGATGATTTATTTGAAATTAATAATGAAAATTTTAAACCTACATTATTATTAGTCGACGATGAAGAAAACATACTAAAGGCTATTCGTCGTGCTTTACGATCCATTAACGTCAATATACTAATGGCTACGTCAGGTAAACAGGGGTTGGATTTCCTTAGCCAACAGCCTGTTAGTTTGATCATCTCTGACATGCGCATGCCTGAAATGTCCGGTGCAGAGTTCCTCAGCCAAGCCGCACAGAAATACCCCGATATTCCTCGTATCTTAATGACGGGGTATTCTGATATGGAGTCGACAGTTCAAGCAATTAATGATGGACGAATTTCAAATTATCTTCCTAAGCCTTGGAGTGATGACACACTAAAATCCATTGTGGCTGATGGCTTACAAAGCGCGCAATTAAAGCAACATAATGCTTATTTAACTCAGCAGTTAATTGAAAATCAAGCTGAATTAAAAGTACTCAATACTAACTTAGAGAAAATGGTCGAAGATAGAACTCAAGAAGTTATTAATAAGTCTAACAAGCTTGAAGTTGCAAATAAGCAGCTCAGTAATACTCACAATAGCATGGTATCCCTTGTTTCAAATATTCTTGCGCTGCGTGATGAACACGGAAGTAAGGTATCTGAATTAAAAGCCAGTATTGCAAAAGACATTTCTGAAAAGCTGCAACTGAGTGAGCATGAAATTCAATCAATCTATAATGCAGCCTTATTATCTAATATTGGTAAAATGACCTTTACCGATAAGACTTTAGATAAACCTTATAATACCTTGAATAAAATAGAGCTAGAAACATTTAAGAAATTTCCAATTTTAGGAGAGTCCGTATTAATTGGTATACCAGGTTTATCTGATGAATCTAGAATCATTCGCTGCCAATTCGAGCGATATAATGGACTAGGCTTCCCTGATGGATTGGAAGATGATGAAATACCTATTGGTGCAAAAATACTTGCGGTTGCTCGTGATTATGTTGAATTAATACAAGGGCAATATACTGGAAGTCCTTTTGAAGCGGCAAAAGCTCGCGCTGAAATCAAGAAATTTTCCGGAGAGCGCTACAGTCCTTTAATCGTTGAGGTATTTCTCGATATCATCGAAAAATATTCAATGAATAATGTTGCTGAAAATGAAAAAAGAATACCTGCCCGCAACTTGCAAGAAGGCATGGTATTGTCACGGCATATATACAGTACTTCTGGTGTGATTTTACTCAAAAAAGATCACTTAGTGGATTCACAAATATTAGTTAAAATAATTAACTTTGAAAATCTTGCTGACGAGTGCCTAGACATCTATATTTATGTCTAGCCTCAACATAGCCCCTAGTCAATTAGATTACTTTTTGTAAGGTAACAGCTCCTGCATCTTCTAAAACCTTACGTAGACCATTACTGATGCTTATTCTAGGCATAAACTGATAGTCATTATTAATTTTAAAATTACTGCCAACAGCACAATAAACATCACCTAATCGCTTATTTTCATAACGGACCTTTAGTTTATATCCTAAAAGTGATGAAATCATATCGATTAGATTATTAAGTGAATTTGCCTGACCCGTACAGATGTTATACGTCGAGAAACCCACTTTATGACTATTACTGACGGCAACAAAAGCCCTAGCAGCATCACTAACATGAATAAAATCCCTAACTTGCTCTCCATTGCCGTGCACAACAATATCTTCTCCTGATAAAGCACAGCGACAGAACTGGCTAATAACATCCGAAGCCCAGCTTTTTCTCCACATACCATAAACGTTAAATAATCTCATTGAGGTTGAGTTCAGCCCATGAGTTAACCCTAATACTCGCGCATGATGTTCTAAAGATAACTTGTGAACCCCCATCGAACTTATAGGTAGCTTCTGTGCATGCTCAAACAAAGGGTTTTCTATATTCGGGCCATAAACCGAATCTGTTGACGAAAATATAACCGGCACACTATTACTTTCTATCGCGGCATGAAAAACATGAAGACCATCTAAAATTGCTGCCGGCTGAATATTATAATCAAGAGCAGAATTCTTGGGTGAAGCGAGGTGTATGCAGACATCAATATTTTTGAATGTTTTAAGCAATAACTTCTTATTTGAAAGTGAAAAACAATGTTTTTCAAGCAAATGATTATATTTCACAGGAATATCAAGTTGCTCAAATTGAACATCAATAGCTCTTATTTCGTGGCCTTCTAGCAATAATAAATTAATAACCTGCTGAGCAAGATAACCATCTCCGCCAGTAATCAAGTACTTTGCCATATTATCACTCCTTTCAATAGATAAAGAATATTTGAGATATTTGCAAATAGTCGGCCAACTTCTGCAATATACGCCACTAGCTTGATAGCACAGCACTCTGAGCGACTCAGCAATCGAATTGAAACCTAAAACGTGCGCTTTCAGTTTTCAGTTAAGTGCAATTCGCAAATAAATACTCGCAGGTAATTGCATTCTGCAATTATGTAGCACCTTGCAAACATCTTTTATATGAGAAGCCTACGGATACGGGTACTGATAGAGAAACGGCATGGGCTTTGCTCACTACTATTAACACTTAAACTTGAGCAACGATTATGAAAATAAGTATCTATATTGATAGTAAAGGTATGGGAGGTATCGAAGCTCACATATTTCAGCTTATACTCGGCCTATTAGAAAGTACTCAACATGATATCGACTTACTATTTTGGAAAGATTATCGCGCTCAATCTCATTATAAACATCCACTCTTAGAAAAATTAAATACTGAAAATGGTATCGCTAAGAAACGAGTTCGTATCGTTAATATCAATGGCAGCCTTTTTTCCTTATTTAAATACTTTTCATCCACTGCGTCACTTGTTCACACACACGGATATAAAGCCGGCATTACAGCAAGGTTAATGGGGATGATAACCAAAACACCGGTTGTCTCGACCTATCATAATGGTGATCCAGGAACAGGTAAGTTAAAGTTCTACAACTACCTTGACCGAATCACATCTTTTCTCAGTTTAAACATTGCTGTCAATCAGACTATTTCCCAGCCATTACAACGCTGTAGCGTTATTTCAAACTTTGTAAATACGGTGGAAGAACGTTGCTTACAAGAAGAATTAGAAAGCAGGACGTCGATTGCTTTTGTAGGGCGCCTAAGTCATGAAAAAGGCCCGGATATATTTTCAACGATTACCAAAGATATCAACTACCCTATTTCGATCTACGGTGATGGTCCAATGATGGACGAGCTAAAGAACCGCTATTCACATATCGAATATAAAGGAATGTGTGACATGGAGCAGCATTGGAAGAATATTCGTGTCGTGGTTATGCCCTCTCGATACGAAGGGCTTCCCCTAGCGGCATTAGAAGCAATGGCCAGAGGCATTCCTGTCATTGCTAGCACAGCAGGAGCCCTGCCTAAATTAATTGCCGACTGTAAAATTGGTAAATCGATAGAGTTAAAACAGATGGAGAGTTTTCAAGTGGAAATCGAAAAGGTCATGTCACAAAAAAACACTGATTATATTGCGCAAGGAAAACAACTGATTTCCTACATCAATGAATCGTTTAGTCGTAGAAAAAACATACCCAGAATTATCAAGAAATATCAATTAGCGATTGAACTCAATAACTGTCACTAATTTTTTCCTTCAGCCCAACGCTCGCGCTTTCTATAAATTGTTGAAGCGCTAACTTCAAGTAACGCTGCTGCTTTAGGAATATTGTCATCACAGTATGCGATAGCCGTTTCAATAGTTTGCTTTTCAACTCGCCACAAAGGAATGATATCGTCATTTTGCTGGAAGCTAACATGGGGAGCGATGGCTCTGGTAAGAGGCATGGTTAAAGAAAGCTCGTTCAAGGGTGGTGGTAACATACTGTGATCGACCTTCTCACCGTTATTTAACACCACAATATTTCTAATTACATTCTGCAGCTGGCGCACATTCCCTGGCCAGTCATACGACAACATCACCATTTCTGCTTCCGCAGAGAAGCCTTCAAATACTTTGTTTTCTTCTTCGGTATATTCTTTTAACAAGGTATTCATAATGAGACCAATGTCTTGCGCCCTATCTCGCAGCGGCGGTAGATGAATCGGTATAACATGTAGGCGATAATAAAGATCTTCTCTAAAATTGCCTTTCTTAACTTCATCTAGTGGGTCTTTATTGGTCGCACACAAGAAACGCACATCGACAGTTTCAACAGTATTACTGCCGACTTTTTGAAAGGTCCCTGTTTGTATAAAGCGTAATAGTTTGGTCTGTAAATCAATTTCCATTTCACACAATTCATCTAGAAATAAAGTACCTCCATTGGCTCTAGAGGCTGCGCCTTCTCGTGCTGAAACGGCCCCGGTAAAGGCACCTTTGGTATGGCCAAATATTTCACTCTCCATAAGATCGTGAGGAATCGCACCACAATTCAAGGCAATAAAAGATTCTTTGGCACGCTGGCTACGTTTATGAATCGAAGTCGCACAGACTTCTTTACCCGTGCCGCTTTCGCCGGTAATAAAGACGGTCGCATTACTCGGAGCCGCACTTTCAATAATTCGATAGACTCCCTGCATTGGCAATGAACTGCCAATAAAGTCTTCAAAACCATTACGTCCGTACTCATCTTTCAGAGTATCTAAGGTTTCGCTTAATTGCTGATGTTCGAGGGCATTATTTAAGGTTAGCTTTAAACGCTTGGCGGAAAAGGGTTTTTCTATAAAATCATAGGCCCCTAAGTTCATTGATTCGACTGCCAAATCAACCGATCCGTGTCCAGTGATGACTAAAGAAACAATGGGGAGCTGCTGATCATGAATGGTTTTTAAAATTTCCATCCCGCTCATGTCAGGCAGATTTACATCTAATACAATGGCCGCTGGTAGCGTTTTCTGTAATTTTTCTAGCGCTTCTTTGCCCGTAGAAACTAGCTCAACATCATAAGAATCACCCTGTAGGTATTCTTTATACATCTCAGCCATAGATGGGCTATCTTCAACCACGAGTATCCGTACTTTTTTCACTCATTGCTCCAGACAATTCTTATTCAGAAACATTCTCTTGAGAAAGAATGACCATCAAGGTCATATCATCACCCGCAGGAACACCTGCTTTATTATCATAATAGTCCATAGCTCGAGATAAGGAGGGATTTGGCTGAGAAATTGATGCAGAAAGCAGCACTAAAAACTCTTGCTGCTCATTCTCTGACAGGTTTTCAATTAAACCATCGGTAAAACACAATACGGGAGCACCTTTAGGGCTCTGATAAACCTCATATTCAGGTTTTTCACTGAACCCCAATAAAGGTCCAGATGCGGTGCTATTAATCCACTGATCGTCAACAAGGACCTTAGGAGCAGGGTGCCCCGCGGCAGCGATACTGATGTTGCCATCGTTAGCGCAGTATACCGATACGGCGGTCAATAATGAACTCGCTAATAGATCATCACTGCGCAAGCCCTCAGACAAAGCATACAATAACGTTTGAGGATTCGAACACTCGCTGAGCCCATGACACATCCCGTGTAAAAAACCCTGATAGGCATGAACAAAAAATTTAGCTTGCTGATCATGACCCATAACATCAGACAGCAAGAGCAAACTGCCTAATGATTGATCTTTTTGGAATACAAAATCTCCGCCCCCAGATTTCGCAGCACGTGACGCTAATAGAATCTGATAGCCGCTAGGTTGGTATTTAATACGCGGAGTCAACTGATTAACAATGGCAGGTGATAGCTGCTGACCTATGCTCTCCTGTAATGAAGCATGTCGTATCAATACTCTTTCAATTGACTGTTTTAAGTTTTGTTTCGTTATTGGTTTATGCAATACATCATCAATTGCGACTCGATGCAGTCTTTCACTATTTTCGCCGGTCAAAAAAATGAAAGGAATATTGCCTAAGTATCCCTGCAACGCAGCACGTAATTGTAAGCCATCCAGTTCCGGCATGTTCAAATCAGAAATCACCAGATCAACGCGTTTGCCCGCAAGTCCGTCGATTGCCAACTGCCCACTTTCAAACGTTAAAACACGATACTGTTCTTCAAGGTAAGCTTCTAACAAGACTAAAATTGACACATCGTCATCAATCACAGCAATAGTACGTTGTTGACTCGCGGTCATTTCAAATTGATAACAATTAAATTCTGTGTGACCTGGCTGCTTAATCGCAGGCAGATAGCTGAAATCATCCACTAAAGCATTGCTTAACCCTAACCCCATACCAGATACTTGAACTTCGGAAAACTCAGTTTTAGCTGTATTATTGATTGCTTCAAAATTTTCGAAGCAGCCGCCATTATCGTAAATTCTCAAAATTGAACCCGTCGCATCAACTGACATTTCAATTCGACATAGAGTGGCTTTAGGAGAAGAGTGTTTTAGTAAGTTGGTAATGATTTCACTGGTTATTAATACAAAACCCGACAGTCTTTTATCGCTATAACGGCCAATCCAATCCTCAACCTGCTGCCTAATAGCGCTAAGATTGGCATACTCTAAGACAAATTCTGCATTATGCATTTTGCGCCTCCAATAAGAGCGTTAACTGTTGTAAACTTTCATCTCCTAATTTAGCCAGCATCGAATACTCATCCAATTGAGCGAGCATTTGATCATGATCTAATTCATACACATTTAATTCAATTTTCTCAGCCAGTGTGGATAAAGATAAGGCCCCATAGCTAGCCGCACTGCTTTTTAAACTATGGGCTTCTTTACCAAGTTCAATCCAATCTTCTTTTTCGATCAGTCCCAACATAATCTGTATGCGCTTATTCGTCTCAGAAACAAAGACCGCCATCATACGATTGACAGCGGCTAATGATGTATCTTCAATAAGCTGAAAGAAAACCTTCTTACTTATATAATCCACCTCATTATATATAGCTAAATCAGATTGGCGGCTCTCTTCCCCTCTATTATTAATGAACTCTTTGTTTATTTCATCGCCTTGTACTTTATCATTGACACACTGGCCCTCTTCAATAAAGTCACCGCTCAAATCAGCTATCGGCATCTGTTCCGCTAATAATGATTTCTTCTTCCGTTCATAGAGTTCTGATAGGCGTTCAAACAACTCGTGTTTGTTTATCGGCTTTGAAATAAATCCATTCATCCCCACGGCCTTACACTGTTGCTTAACATCCCCAAGTACATTGGCGGTCATGGCTAGAATAGGGATGCTACCAATACTGCTAGGAAGTTTCCTAATATGTTCGGTGGCTTCTAAGCCTCCCATCTCAGGCATTTGAAGATCCATTAAGATGACATCATAAGGCAAACTTTGAACCGCCTTAATTGCTTCTATCCCGTTGGCAACAGCATTAACTTTATAGCCAGCATTTTCTAAAACGTTCATCGCAACTAGCTGATTAGCTTGGCTATCTTCTGCTAAAAGTATTCTAAAAGGAATACTTTTATCGATGTGATACCTTGATAGTTGTTCCAACTCATCAGTGCCAGTATGTATTTCTCGCCCCATGCTAGTTTCAATCAAATCGGCTAAAGAGGTTCGTCTTATACTCGTTGCAATACAGTCGGAAAACCCTATAGTTTTAAAATGATCTGATATTTTCTGACTCCCTTTGTCGAGTAATAATAAACAAGGTACATTGGGGAAATAGAAGCTAAACTCATCGATAAAACGATCAGCCTCATAAGGTAGCTCTCGGTAATCAGCAATCATAATATCAACGTTTGAATCATCAAATAACTCAAATACAGACTCAACATTCAATACTTGGGATATCTTGGCCCCCATAGACTTCATTTGATCTTTCAAGACAAGTGAATCAACACGTGTTCCAATCAGCATTGAGATATGAATATCTTGTAACCTCATGGGGAAAAAAGTGGCTGACTGACTGCGTCCTTGCTCTAAATTCAGATAAACAGAAAATCGGCTACCTTTACCCTCATCACTTTCAACTTCAATCCTTCCGCCCATCATATCAACCAATTTTTTACTGATCGACAAACCAAGCCCTGTTCCACCGTAACGACGAGTATCTGCGCCATCGGCTTGTACAAAATCATCGAATAACGTTGCTTGATCACAGGCCTTGATACCAATGCCTGTATCTTCTACAGAAATACAAATTTCATATCGCTGTTTATGCAAATTAAGAGAATCTAGACGAACAATTACACAACCTTCATCAGTAAATTTAACTGCGTTACTAATCAAGTTTAATAGAATTTGTCTTATTCTCCCTTGGTCTCCATGTAGAAAATCACTAATATTAGGATCGATATAAGAAGTTAAACTAATATTTTTATTCTGTGCCCGTACTTGCATGAGCTCCGTTAAGCCGTATAGAGTCTGGCTAACATTAAAATCATGGTATTCGAGTGTTAATTTACCGGCTTCAATTTTTGAGAAATCTAAAATATCATTAATTAGCGTTAATAATCCTTTACCTGATTCTAGAGCCGTATTGATGTAGTTTCTTTGTTGTGGATCTAAATTTGTTTCTTCTACTAAGCCTAAAAGACCCAAAACAGCATTCATAGGCGTGCGTATTTCATGACTCATCACTGCCAAAAACTGAGATTTAAATTGATTTGATTTCTCTGCATTATCCCTTGAAGCTTTATTCTCTTCTTCATCCTTCTTACGTTCAGTAATATCTTGAATAGCGGCAGCAAATGCCGTTTTTCCCATAGAGTGAATTGGAAAAACTGTTAATTCGATTGGAAAAAGCTCGCCATTTTTACGCATTGCCAAGACTTCAATTCGCTGATTTAAAACATTACTCTGTCCAGTTTCTAAATAAAGTTTCATTCCATCACGATGATGAGCTCGCTGATCCTCGGGAATAATGAGATCGGACATGTTTCGCCCCATCACTTCCTCTCTTAAATAACCAAAGATACGGCATGCTGATTTGTTAAAATCACTCACCATTCCATGTTCATCGATTACAATGATAGCATTAAGGCTTTGTTCTATTACTCCAGATTGGATAGCTTGTTCTGCCTTGAGCTCATTTTCAATTTTTTTACGACTAGTGACATCTCTAATTACGGCTATTATTATTGGTGCCTTATCTCCACTATGGCTCAGACTGATATCAACAGGAAACAAACTATTATCACTCCGTTTCGCCATGCCACTGAAACATAAGTCGATAGTTCCTATATCCTGCGTATTCTTTATTCTCTGTATGAACTCTGAAATATTATTTTGTAAATCAAAACTTTTTAAGTAACAGTCTAATGATTGGCTTTCTTCGTTAATTAACAGCATTTCTTTCGCGGCTTTATTAACACTGATTATTTCACCATCCACGGTGAAAGTAATGATCGCTTCAAGAATATGCTGCATGATCATTTCAAGGTGCTGCTGGCCATCATCTAAAGCGACATGTCTACTGCCATTTTCTACCTTTCGCTCTTCCCCCTTAAAGAAGTGAGCAACTCGCTGTAAAAATGTTTTGATAATAATCAACTGAATTCCTCTTGGACACCTCGCCAATAGACAGCGCGGTACGCATTTATAACCGGTATCATTACAGTTTAGGTCGATAAATTGAATAATGTCGATTGACGAAGCTTTACCCTTAAACTGCTCATCATCGATGGCAACCAGCGCTGAAAACGATAAGTCTCTCTAATCAGCTCTTCAGCGAGAGTAGGGCAATATCGATCATTAAATACACAGCCCGACAACTGAATACCATGCCCTGTTAATCGCTCCATCGCACTCTGTAATTGCCCCTGTTTCGTGACACCAGCCAATACCGTTAATACTGTGCCTTCACACTGCGAGCATATGCGCTCGGCTGGTAAGTTATGGCGATTAATGGCATTTAAGGGCGAAGTATCCACAATAACGATTTCGTATTCTTTCAGCCAAGCCTCCATACAGCGTGCTAAATACCCTTTTTCTCGCAGAATCAAGTTGCCTGTTGGGGTTGAAGGAGCAGGCAATACTGCCAAAGGGATAGCCGATTTTGGCAAATACGTTGATACCGTATTGCTATCCTCGACCAGCGAAATTTGATCAGCCAGTAAATTATCTAAATGCTTCCATGATCCTGGCTCTAATCCTAATTCAGGACCAATTGAGGGGTGACAGAAGTTCATATCGACAAGCAACGTTTTATGCCCTCCCGCTTGAGAGCGCTTGGCTAACGCACACGCCAACGTCGTTGTTCCTTCACCACTGTTGCATGCCGTGATCGCTAAACTCCGTACCCCGCAATCAATAGTCTGTGAATAAATACTTTCTAATTCAGCATAATGTATGGGTAATTCATTCATGATATTGCTCCGATTAACGATTAACGATTAACGATTAACGATTAACGATTAACGATTAACTATTTTTGTATTTAGAGCGCAGCAGCGGCAAGGGCATACAGAGTCACGATGCTCAGAGTATCCTTCACCGTATCCATAAAGATACGCCAATTACTGCGGGCC
>Ga0105359_10001904_pt1 | contig 17489 bp, 16 predicted proteins | sample GOMGulsemesocosm_6_FD_83659 | JGI IMG/M metagenome (GOLD analysis project Ga0105359, IMG submission 83659) | Methane-oxidizing microbial communities from mesocosms in the Gulf of Mexico - GOM8C Gulf of Mexico | ecosystem: Environmental > Aquatic > Marine > Cold seeps | place: Gulf of Mexico...
AGATAGTGCAGTTAGTTATGTTGATGATTTATCAACAAAGTCTAATTTAAGTAATAAAAGTATTTTAAAAGACATAGATAAGGTTGTTCAGGCTATTGGAGAATTAAATCTTTGTTCTAATGAAATAGACTTACAGGCACAAGATACAGAATATTCAGTCAGTAAAGCGAATATTCTGTGTGAACAAGGACAGTCTATGATCAAACAAAGTAATCAAGATTTAATCGATTTAGCACAACAGTTTACTGATACCACGCATGAAGTAGAACAGCTTAATTTGCAAAGTAATGATATATCAGCCGTGCTTGATGTGATTAAATCAGTGGCTGATCAAACTAATTTACTTGCGTTAAATGCCGCAATTGAAGCTGCAAGAGCGGGTGAAAACGGTAGAGGGTTTGCTGTTGTTGCTGACGAAGTCCGTCAATTAGCACGAAGAAGTCAAGAATCAACAAGTCAAATACACGAAATAATTGAAAAACTGCAAACCCGGGCTCAAGTTGCAGCTAAAGAAATGCAAACTGCAAAGGATAAATTAAACTCTTTTGAAAAACACTCAACTCACCTAGAAAACGCATTTATCGATATTTCAAAACAGATTACTCAATGTGTTGATAATACAAATTTGATTGCACAGCAAAGTAAGTCTCAAGCGCAAACAACAAGTGAGTTAGATAAATTGATGCATATATTACAATTTGAGGTATCAGATCAAATGAATCGTTCGTCTGAAATAGTTGTTTGTCAAAATCAATTAGCAGCATCAAGTTCTAATCTTTTTAATTTAGTTAAGCGATTTAAAATTTAAATGAGTTGTTAAATAAAAAATTAAAATTGTTTCCGCTGTTTTCATACACTATACTTTGTGTGTATTTTTAAATAGATTACTAAATCAGTATGTTGTGTTTTATATGTTATTTTTAGGACGTTATGTTACAAAAAATCAAATTATTGCTATTAAAAGGATTTTAAGGTGAAAAATCAAAAACATTGGTTTTTAAAATCAACTTTAGTTCTTTTGTTTACAGTGCTATTAGCTTATATCATATTTATTTTATCTTTCACGCAAGGAATGTCAGCTCTACACCAAGATTTATTTCCCTCAAGTGTTGAAAAGATATCAATTATACAAACACAGCAAGAAAAAAAACCATTACTTTCAGCACTGTTTTTAAATAACACTGTATTTGTACATGATCAAAAAATATATTTTGTTGTCAAAAAAGACAGTGCCAATTATCACGCAGTGCCGATGCGTGCCATGTTCAATAAAGTTATTTTGTTAACAAACTTTCCATTATTACTTTTAATTCTCTGTGTTTTTTTATTGCCATTTTATTCAAATATAAAGCACCGAAGAATAAACTTTGTATCTCTTAAACAAATAAATGAGAAATTAAAGTTACTTAATCAAACTTTTAATATCCCAACAACAGATAAAGAGAATCAAACAAGTTTATCAAACTTAAATTCTTCCCTAGATCTTATTTTAGAAAAAATGAATCAATTTCAATATGAATCTTCTATCAATATCTTTCAAGATAAACTGACAGGATTATCGGATAGACATGCTTATCTACAGCATTTAAGTGAACAGCTCGAAATTGCAGAAAAACAAAAAACAAAAAAAACATTGTTATTTATCGATTTAGATGGTTTTAAGCAAGTTAACGATGCGTTTGGCCATAGCTTTGGCGACGAAATATTAATACAGGTTGCAGAAAGGCTGAGAACTACTGTAAGAAACCAATCTTTAAGCTCTTTAGACTCTGTAACATCACTTGAAAAGAATCTTTCTAGATTAGGCGGTGATGAATTTTCAATTTTTATAGAAAATGTAGATGACCCTTCAAAAGCGGTAGAAGTTGCTCAGCATATTATTCAAGAAATAGAACGTGATTTTGTTTTAGGTAATAAAATAATTAAAATTGGTGCCAGTATTGGCATTGCTGTTTATCCTGACAGTGCCGTTAATGCACATGCTTTATTGCAAATGGCTGATGTTGCAATGTACAGAGCAAAAACCGATGGCAGAGGTATATTTAGAATTTATTCTCCTGAAATGGGCAATAAAATGCGCCGTCATCATTACTTACTTGAAGAAATGAGATTAGCGCTTGCAAATCAAAATTTTAAACTCTCATTTCAACCAATAGTGAGTGTGCAGGACTGTAGCATTATATATTTTGAATCTCTGATACGTTGGAACCACCCTGTTGAAGGAGAAATTACACCCAGTGAGTTTATTCCGATTGCTGAAGACTCAAATTTAATTTTACCTTTAGGTGATTGGATTATTCACGAAGCTTGTAGGCAGATGGCTGCATGGTTTAATGCTGGAATGAAGAAAGTTAAAATTTCAGTAAATATTTCAGGTGTTCAACTTAAGCATAGAGATCTTCATCCTTGGGTAATGGATATTTTAGATAAAACAGGACTGCCTCCTCACGCTTTACTCTTAGAGATCACAGAATCTTGTTTTATAGAAGCAACGGATAAAACCATAGCGCAACTTGAATCATTAAGAAAAGAAGGTATTCAAATCGCCATAGATGACTTTGGCACAGGCTTTAGCTCTTTAAGTACTTTGGCTGATTTACCGATTGATATTATAAAAATTGATAAATTATTTATCGATCAAGCGAATGAAAAAACTAAATATAATAAAATATTAGAGTCTATTAGCGAGCTTGGCAAAAAACTAAATTTAAAATTAGTTGCAGAAGGCGTTGAAGAGGCTGAGCAATTTGAATTAGTTCGTAAACTGGGGATTCAGTGTGTGCAGGGCTACCTTGTAAGTAGGCCTGAAACATCAAGAAATGTAGGTACTAAAGTACTTAAAAATAACTTAAATCACGTTGCTATGACTGGTACAAATGTTTGGATGCCTGAAAAATCAAATAGCGATAATGCAGATATCACCATCAAATAGTTATTAATGCATACTTTATCACAGGAAAAAACTGGATATGATGATCTATGCAAGCTAGTATTAAATAATCTACTTAAATTTATGTGGCTAACAATATGATATTTAAACAATTGAAGTACGCAATTTTAGCAACAACTTTGTTATCAGCCCCAGTATTTGCTGATTTACAAAAAGGTATTAATGCTGCAAATATAGGGGATTTTGAAACTGCGATACATGAGTTTCAATATTTAGTTGATCATGACTATCCTTCTGGTATGTATCATTTAGCCGAATTATACTCCCGTGGATTAGGAGTTCCAAAAGATCAACAAAAAGCGATTGATCTTTATCAAAATGCATCAAATAAAGACTATGTTGATGCGACATTTGCTTTAGCTGTAATTTATAAAGATGGCAAAGGTGTTAAAACTAACTTAACCAAATCTCTAGATTTATTCACCGAAGCAGCTGAAAAAGGCATGTCAGCAGCACAATATAATTTAGGTGTTATGTATACAAATGGTGAAGGCACAAGACAAAACTATCATACAGCTGTAAAGTGGTATATTAAATCAGCTGCGCAGAACTATACCTTAGCGCAATTTAACTTAGCTTTGATGTATTACGAAGGTTTAGGTGTCGATAAAAGCATTGAAATGTCTTATATCTGGAATTCCATCGCTGAATATAATGGTAACGATCAAGCAAGTAAAAGTCGTATGTTAGATGAAAAAAAGCTTTCTCCTAGCCAAATTGAATTAGCTAAAGAAAAAGCAGACAGTATGTATTATAAGATTAAAGATGGTAAATATTATGGTGAAAGACGTATTTAATTTATAAATATTTTTTCAAGCGTTGTGTGCATCAATTTTTTATAATGATTAATAAGCGAACTTCTAGGGCTAAATCGGTAACTTGAGAGTACTGTTTTAGCTTTAGAAAAAGTTAAAAACCCCTCATGACCATGATATTGCCCCATACCAGAGGGCCCTATTCCGCCAAAAGGCGCATCATCAGCTGAAACATGCATTAAAGTATCATTAATACACACCCCCCCGCTGTGTGTTTGTTCAAGCACTCTTTTTTGAAGTTTTTTATTAAAACTCATCAAGTATAATGCTAAGGGACGATCTTTTTTATTAATGATATCGATTGCTTCATCTATATTATCGTAACCTATTAAAGGTAAAATAGGGCCAAAAATCTCATCTTTCATCAACAACATATCTTGGGATACATTCGTAACTAGGTGGGGTAATATTCGATGTTTAGCTGTATCAATTGATTGCTTTATTACGGGAGTAATATCAGCGCCTTTTTCTTTGGCATCTGCTAAATAACCCTTTAATCGTAAAAATTGTTTATCGTTTATAATAGAGCTGTAGTTTTCATCATTTAACCCATTTGGATAAGCTTTATTAAACTCTTGGATGAAACATGTTTTGAATTCTTGTATTTTTTCTTTTGGTAATAAAACATAATCAGGTGCAACACAAATTTGTCCTGCATTTAATGTTTTACCGATTAATAAACGTGAAACAGCGGTTTTAATATTGATTTCATCATCAATAATTACCGGAGACTTACCCCCTAACTCTAAAGTAACTGGCGTTAAATTTTCTGCCGCAGCTCGCATTACATGTTTGCCTACTTGAGTTGAGCCGGTAAATAATAAATGATCAAACTTTAAAGAAGAGAATTTTTGTGCCACTTCACTTTCACCTTCTATGACAATGATTTCATCACAAAGTGGGCTTAGCAGCTTTTTAATTATTTGGTTGGTATTAGGTGTAAACTCACTGAGCTTCACCATAATTTTATTACCCGTTGCTAATGCTGTTGCAATAGGTCCTAAACTTAAAAATATTGGAAAATTCCAAGGTACAATTATGCCAACAACGCCTAATGGTTGGTAATGTACTTTAATAGTTGAGGGGGCCAGTAGTAACCCGCTACTTCTGCGTGAAGGTTTCATCCATTTTGATAAGTTTTTAATTGAATATTTTATGTGCTGTATTGTTGGTAATATATCCGCTAACACAGAATCAAAATCGCTGCGGTGGCCATAATCCGTTTCTAGTGCTTTTATAAGTGCGGGCTTTAATTCAAGTAGTTCTTTTTTTAATATGTTAAGTCGCTCAATCCTAAGATTTTTGTTTGAATGCGGCTGAACATCAAAATCATTTTTTAGTTTATTGTAACTATTAATTAAATGTTTGCTTTGCTCACATTTGTTGTTTTGCGTGCTGTTTACTTTGTCATGTAAGCTCATTACAATTCCAATAGAATAAATAGTCTAATATTAAAAATTTAACAAGCTATTGTGTATTAGTCAATTAATTCAATCGAACAGATAGTGTAAAGAGAGTTTAATTTGTTGACCTTGCCCAGGAATTTCACCTGTGGGTACTCTTGGATCAAACGTCATATAATGTTTATCAAACACATTGCTTGCCTTTAAACTTATGCTTGAAGAATGTGATATTTGATATATTAAACTTGCAGAAAATAAGCTGTAGCTCGAAGCTAGGAAAGTTTGATTTGTTGCAGTTTTTCCTCGAAGTTTATCTCTGATGATCGCATTGACATTAAATGTGAATTTATCTTGGGTATAATTAATATAAGTCGTCGCAAATCTCTTATAACTTTCGTTTATTGGATTATTTAATAGTACAGTGGCGGTCATTCCCCATTCTATTTGATTTGTAACTTGCCAATTTAACGCACTTTCTATACCTTGAATTCTTTTATTAATATTATTATCAAAAGTGAATTCTGCACTTTGGACTGGTGTTACAACTTTATTAACAAAATCCCTTAAATCATTATTAAAAAACACTAATTCAGAGCTTACTTGTTCCTTATTAAACTGCCAAACAAGCTCTGTTGTTTTTACAAATTCAGAGGTTAATTCTGAATTACCTGCTGTTACTTCATCATTCGAATACAACTCATTGGTGACAGGGGTTCTAAAAGATTCTCCATATTGTATTTTTAAACTATGCCCAGTACCACTTTGATAAACTAATGCCATTCTAGGTGATAATTTACTATCAATTTCTTTTACATCATCATAGCGTGCACCTATAAAAACGTTAAAGTTAGAATTTGCCTGCCACTTTAATTGTGAGTAAATCGCATCTGCATCTATCGATTGTTTTAAACTATTAAAGTCATCAAAATTTGAAATTTCTGTTGGACCACCTAAATAAAATTCATCAGATGGAATAATGATACCATTGTCAAAGTCAAAATGACTTGTATTAACGCCTGCTTTAGTTTGCTTTGCGCGTTTTACTTCAATACCGCTAGTAAGTGAAAAGTGTGTTTTAAAGTTTATTTGATGATCTAAATTAAAATTTAAGTCTTTTGTTGTCCATAGTGGCCCTACAAGGAAATCGTCACTGACTATTCCCTCTGTTTTAGACAAAACCATGCCTGAAGACGATATGTGATGTTCTGCATATAAAACTTGGGTATTCAAAGAACTCTTTTCATTTTGATACCAAGTGTAATTTATGCTGGCGTAGCTGTTTTTGCTTTGATGTATATTTTGTTCTGAATAACCACTTAAATTCATAAACTGATCTAAGTTAACCTTATTATACCGCATGTTTAAAATAAGATTTTTATAGTCTAAACCCGCCTCAGCATAAATAGATTTTAAAGGATCGGTAACGTCATGATTAACCGGTAGGTTATATACATGGCCATCTTTACTATTGATTGAAAAATTCAAATTAAATTTTAAATCATTATTTACGGGTTTATTAAATGAAGCAGCTATTTGCCATAATCCATTTGTACCTAAAGAAAGTTCGACTTCATTACTATTTTTTTCAGTAATGATATTCATCACACCTAAGAAGGCATTACTCCCATAAAGTGCTGAACCTGGGCCACGAATAAACTCAATTCGCTCAACAATGGCTGCAGGAATATAAGGTGTATAAACAGAAGCTTTACCAAAAGAGATTTCATTGAGCCTTTGGCCATTTATCATTATAAGAATATAGCCATTATCTAAAAACACACCTCTAGCATGTTCTTTAGGCACAGCACCAACCCAGTCACCTCTTGTTACTTGAAAACCGGGAACAAAATTTATGATGTCGTATGCATTATCTACTGCGATTTTTTGGATTTGTTGTTTTGAAAATAAAGTGATGGATGATGGTACAGATTGAATGGTTTCATCTGTTTTAGTTGCTAAATCAATGGTTACGTTAAGCAACTCATCGAAGCTTAGCTCAAATAAATCAGTTTCGGTTTGATTATTAGCTGAACTAAAACTTGGTAAAAAAAAGATGCAAAACAATAAGCTAGTATGATATCTCATAAATCATTTTAATTATTAATCACATACTTTAAATGTAGCTTTATAGTGACGTTAAACCAGTTTATTTTACAATAAACTGGTTTTATTTATAAAATAATTACTTAAACCACACTTTCCCGCCAATTATTTTATAAGCAGGTGTGCCTTTTATTAATGTGTCTCTAGCAAAAACTTGCAAGCATTTTGGGCAAATACAGGGCTCATTAGTAAAGTCTTGGCTAATTCTTTCTTTAAAGCATTTTACTAACGCCCCTTTACCGCCCTTACGATACTTAAATAACTGTGTTTTACATTTAGCACAATATATATCAACGGTTTTAGTTGGACCTTTTTTATTTGGTTTTGCCATTAATTTAAAGCAATGCTTTTTGTATGTTTAAAGTTTTTAAATTATCAGCGATATCTTCAGCAGCCGTTTCTGGGTTTATATCATCATCTATTTTTAAAATAGTGCCATCAGCGCCAATATAGAAAGTGATACGGCTAGCTAAGCCAAATAAATTTAATACATCGTATGCTTTTGCTGTGGCTTTAGTCGGATCACTTAACATAGGGAAATCAGCATTAGTTTTTTTAGCAAAATCACGGTTATCATCCAGTGGATCAACAGAAGCCATAAAATAACTCGCATCAAATTCACGGATCAGATGACCTTTCTGAACTAGCGATCTACATTCTATAGTACAGCCTCTGGTATTTGCCATTGGGTACCATGCAAGTACAATTGTTTTTTTGTTTTTATAATCACTCAATTGATAAAAATCGCCCGTTGTTGCTTGTAAATTAAAGTTAGGGGCAATATCCCCTACTTTTAAGTCTGTTGCACTGCTGACAAAGCTTGTTAAAGCGATCATTAATATAGAAAAGTATTTAATCATAATTATTATAAAACCTTGGTTTTAAAGTTGTAAATTAATGATATAGATCAATCAAAAAAATAGCAAAATATGTATTAAAAACAGTGGCGTAATAAATGTGCGACATATTGTCGCAGTTAACAATATAAGCTTTGTTAAAAAGGCTAAATGCTTAGAAAATAAGGACATAAAATTACAGCACCTAGTGCTAAGGATTATTTATGAAGCTAAAACCACTTTGCCTTGCTATTTCTTTAAGCTTTACTTTTTTTAGTCAAACTCCCTTTGCAAATGATACTAAGCAGACATCTATAGAAGTTATCACTGTTAAAGCGCCAAAATTAACTCATTCAGAAACTGCATTGGCTGAAGGTAACTTAGTGATGCCTGATGTGGCTGATTGGCTAAAAACCGTTCCTGGAGCAAATATAAATAAAAATGGTCCAATTACGGGGATTGCACAATATAGAGGAATGTATGGAGATCGTATTTCTAAAAGTATTAGCGGTCATCAAATTATAAGTGCAGGACCCAATGCAATGGATGCCCCTTTAACATACATCAATCCAATAATGGTTGACTCTGTTGCTGTGTACCGGGGTATTGCACCTGTTAATAGTGGTATAGATACATTAGGTGGCTCCGTTGAAGTTAATTTAAAACGTGCTACTGAAAGCGAAGAAACGATAATTTCTGGTGATATGGCAACAAGCTATAATGATATTAATAATGCATCTACACTTGCTGCTAATGTTAATATCAGCGCCAATAATTTTGGTTTATTATCATACTTTAGCGATCAAAAAGGTGATGACTACAACAATGCTGATGATGAGACTGTAAAGTCGACTCAATATGATAAACAGCAATATGGCGTAGATTTTAAGTACCAAGTTTCTAATTTATATTTAGCTGCAACATGGCACCATTCTCAAACTAATAACTCAGGGACGCCTGCCCTACCTATGGATATCGATTATATAGAGTCTGATAGATATAATCACGACGGCGAGTATGAAAGCGGATCATATAAATTTAAATGGCAACTTGGATTGCAAGATGCTACTCATGGCATGGATAATTTTAGTCAACGTGAAAATACTAATCCAGATAAATACAGATATAATACAGCTGAAGCTAATACATTAGATTATAAATTTGAAGTTACTACTGATGCGCTGTCATTTGGTATTGACGGGTTCAGTGCTGAGCATAACGCTACAATTACTAATCCAGAAAATATGATGTTTAAAATCATTAACTTCAACAAAGTAATGGATGAAAAAAATAGCTTATATGTTCAATGGCAACCACAAGTTAATAACAGTGCTTATACATTAGGCTTTAGAGCAAAACAAAATCACGCAGATGCAGATGATGTTATGAGTTCTATGGCAATGATGAATCCACATGTTAAAGCATTGCAAGATCAATTTAATGCCTCTGATAAAGATGTATCAGAAACAACTTATGATATCGTATTAAACAGTTTAAATACCCTAGATAATAACCACGCAATTACTTATGCGGTCGCTATAAAACAACGCGCTGCAAGTTATCAGGAACGTTACCTTTGGATGCCTATGCAATCAACCGGCGGTTTAGCAGATGGTAAAACATATGTGGGTGATATCAATTTAGAACCTGAAACAGCTTACCAATTAGATCTTGGTTATAACTTTGAAAGTGCGTCGTTTGCAATATCTCCGCATATTTTTTATCAAAAAGTAGATAACTACATTCAAGGCACACCATCTGAAGATATGCATGTGAAAATGGTTGCTTCTATGATGGGTGATGAAAACCCATTAGAGTTTACAAATATAGATGCTAAATTGTATGGCGCAGACTTAAATTGGCATTACAAGTTATCTAACAGTTTAAAATTATCAGGTATTGCCAGTTATGTGCGTGGCACTCGCAGTGATTTAGATGATGATTTATATCGTATATCACCACTGAATGCTCGAATTAATTTAAATTATCAGCTTGGTGATTGGCAAACAGATTTAGCTCTGCATGCTTACTCAAAACAGACTCATATATCTGAAATAAACAATGAAAAAGCAACGGCTGGATATGCTGTAGTTGACTGGCAAGTTGATTACTTTGTAACAAGTGGTTTAGTTGTTAGAACTGGCGTGAATAATTTGCTTAATAAAAACTATAGTGACCACTTAGCTGGTACAAATCGCGCGAGTGGTAGTGATATTGCTAAAGGAGATAAGGTGCCAGCTATGGGGAGAAATCTCTATATTGCGATGGATTATCAGTTCTAAGTTTTTAATTGTTAAGAGGTAGCCAGTTTTTAACAACTGGCTACCTGATGATAGCTTATGGCTAGGACTTAGATCTTAAGTGAGACACTTCAGCTTCAGCATTTGCATTACGAGCCGCAAATGCAACCTCTTTTTTGACAACGGTTTTGCCAATTGGTGAAATCGAAATACCTGCTAGTTTTAAATGTTGAAAAGCAAAAGGAATACCTATAATTGTTAAACAACATGCAATAGCCGAAAAAAGATGACCTAATACCAACCAAAATCCAGCAAAAATAAACCAGATAATGTTTCCTAACAAGCCAAAAACACCTGTGCCTATGTCATTGGATAAGGTTAATTCGTCACGTGCAATCGCTTCTTTTCCAAAAGGGAAAAAAGAAAATCCAGCCATCACAAAACATGCTCTACCCCAAGGGATACCTACAATAGTAATAAAGGCTATTAGGCCTATAAAAAACCAAGCAAGTCCCATAATTATGCCACCAAATAAAAACCAAATTATATTACCAAGTGTTCTCATCTTATATCATTATACTTAGGCTAAGTTATTTTTAATTTATCTATGATTTTAATCTATTTTATCACAGGTTTCTTTTGTAACTTGCGTTGTAAAGTACGTCTGTGCATACCTAATTGCCTGGCTGTTGCAGAAACATTGCCATCATTACAGTTTAGTACTTGTTGAATATGCTCCCACTCAAGCCGTTCTGTGGACATAGTGGGTAATTCATAATCTTGTTGTGGTTGTGTTTCTTCTTCACCTAAAAGTGATTTTAAAATCATTTTTGTATCAGCTGGCTTTGATAAATAATCGTCAGCTCCCAATCTCATTGCTTCAACAGCTGTCGTTATACTGGCAAAACCAGTTAGGAGTAATAATTTCACATTCGGTAATGCCGCTCTGATAGGTTTTATTAAGTTTAAACTGTTTTCATTAGCTAGTTTCATATCTAAGATAATATGTGTTGGCTTAATTAAATGGCAGTTGTGTAAAACCTGATCTGCTTGATGCACTTCATGGCATATAAAATGATGTTTTGTTAATCTGCGATTTAATGTAGCTGACAGTGGTTTATCATCTTCGACAATTAATAATTTCATACTTAATGACCTATAATTTACACAGTAGGTAAAATAACATGTGCTATTGCACCTTGCTTGGCGTGATTATATAACTTAAGTGAACCGCCTAACCGCTCTAAACTTGAGTTTGATAATAAGACTGCCATTCCTAAACCTGTTTCACTTTTTACCAATTGTTGCCCTAAAGAGATTTGTTTTTTTGAAATACCATTACCAAAATCACGTAATGTTATATTTAAATCATTAGCGTGCATGTATGCATTTAACTCTATATCTTTATTATTATTATTTTCCTCGTTTGCTTTTACACCATTTTGTACCAAATTCAATAAGGCAGGTAATAGCATCGCATCTGCTTCAATCTTATATTGCTTCAGTACATCATCAAGTATGATATTTAAATTGATATTGGGAAAGCTAAGCTGTACACAATCTCTTAATTGATCAATCAGTTCTTTGATAACATAAATTTCAGTTTTATTTTCCCTTATTGAAGTTGCTAATGTACGAAAGTAGCCAAGCTGAGATGTACATTGTTCCAGTGGGTGCTGCATCGACAAAACAGCTTGATCATTTGGGTGATCTTCTATTAATTCATCAAATAATAATTGTAAATTTCCAATTGGTGTTGCAAGTTGATGTGTTACTTGCGAAGACGCAATACCAAGCGCTAATAATTGCTCTTTTCTGAGTTGTTCTTCTCTTTGTGCTGCCAAAAGGCGCTCTCTACTTGTAATTGCATTAGCCATGGCACCCACAACAAAAGTGACAACTATCACAGAGAGTAAAAAGTTTGCCCACATGCCAATAAAATGATTGCTCATATCCATATGGTGCATACTGTGAGTCGGCATATTGAGCAATAATGTGGTATAAGCTAATACCGCACTCACTGAAATTAAAAGTAAGAATCGCGTTGGCAAGCTTACTGCTGCGATCACAATTGGCATAAGCAATAATGAAACAAAAGCATTGGTTGCACCACCACTAAAGTACATCAATATTGTGAGAAATGTGATATCCGCTAATATTTGAATCAATATACCTTTATGATCGGCTGTTCGGTTTTTAAAATAAAAAATACTTAATATATGAAAAACAGTTTCTATTACTATGATTATCAACAATGGCAATAATGGAATTTGTAGCGACATAATTAAGCTAATGGCAATCACACTTGATAGTTGTAGAATAATTGCGATGGTTCTGAGTAAAAATACTCTTTGAATGGCTGTAGTTGATTGAAAATCAAATATCTTCATTATTTAACTTAAATCCTTTTATATTACTGTTCGATTCAAATATTTCATTAATAGAGTGATCTTATCAAAAATAGTGGCATGGTTGTTTGATTCTTCTCAAAATATTGCAACTCAGGTGATACTCAATTATGATTTTAAAATCAATAACTAAACTATGAACTATTAAATGACAGAACTGAGTGACGACAGCGAAGATATTAAAGCCAAAGGCAGTCCAAGCTGGATGACAACTTTTGCCGATTTAATGTCGTTATTAATGTGTTTTTTTGTTCTACTCTTGTCATATTCTGAAATGGATGTCATTAAATTTAAGCAAATTGCAGGCTCGATGAAAATGGCTTTTGGCGTGCAAAATCAAATTGAAGTGCAAGATATTCCAAAAGGAACATCAGTTATTATGGATGAATTTTCACCTGCGACACCTGAACCTACACCAATCAATACAGTGCAACAAAATACCCAAGCTGCAACCGAAACTCACTTACAAATTAAAGATGGTAAAGATAAAAATACAAAAGAAAATGACAGATATAAAGTCGAACTTGAAAATATATTTGCTCAAGAAATTGAAGATGGCCTTATTGAATTCGAGCTTTTAGGACAACAACTCATTATTAGATTGAAAGAAAACGGCTCTTTTCCATCAGGTTCTAGTTATCTTCAGCCAAAATTTAAACCGCTTCTCGCCCGAGTAGCCGCAGAATTAAATAATATTCCTGGTGAAATTACGGTATCTGGGCATACAGATAATTTAGCAGTATCAAATGAGTTACATAATAATAACTGGGACTTATCAGCAAAACGTGCCGCGGCAGTATTAAATGAAATTCTAAAAGATATTCATTTTGATGCATCAAGAATCAAAATGGAAGCACTAGCAGATAACCAGCCATTAGTTAAAAATAACAGTGTCAGTAATCGTAGCCGAAATAGGCGTGTTGAAATTGCGATAAATCAAGGTAAGCCTACAGAAATGGCTCCTATTTCAATAAATTAAGGAATTTTAGTGGATAAAGCAAGCGGGTTAGGTTTAAGCGTTATTATATTAGCAGTCATTTCAGCTATTTTGATGAGTGGTGCTTCCCCTGGGATATTTGTCAGTATCCCATCTTTACTGATTGTTGTCGGCGGAACATTTGGTGCTGTGATGTTCAGTTATAGAATTAATAATTTCTTTCAAGGGTTATCAAATATTCGATTAGCTTTTAGTAATAAGCAACCTAATTTATTTGAAACATTAGATCAGTTGATTGAGTTAAGTGAAACAGCCAGAAAAAAAGGTGTATTGGCATTAGAAGATAAACAACTCGATGATGAGTATTTACAAAAAGGCGTGAACTTACTACTTGATGGCCATGATAGCCAGACAATTGAGTTTGCATTTAACAGAGAAATTTTGCAAACACGTCAAAGAAATAACCAATCTATTAAAGTATTAAATAGTTTTACTGAGCTCGCACCTGCCATGGGAATGGCCGGAACACTGATTGGCTTAGTGGCGATGTTAGTCGCGATGGACGATCCTAAAAGTATTGGTCCCTCTATGTCAGTCGCCTTATTAACAACACTATATGGTGCACTGCTCGCAAATGCTTTTACCGGACCTTTAGCAAATAAACTAGGTGAAAGAGCCGACGAAATAAAGCAACATATGATGTTAGTTCGTGATGGTGTTTTGCATATTTCTAACGGTGATAACCCAAAATTAATTATAGAAATGCTTGCAAGTTATTTAGGTGAAAATATTCAAAGTCCAGTAAATGAAAAACCATTAAATAATTAGATAATACCATTTGTGTTAATTAACTCAGTGGTCACTTAATTATCACAATTGGTATAACTTCAATCTAAATGTAGTTTTAGGTTTATAATTTTGCTATAACTCATCAGACCACTATTAGTAACTTGCTATTAGATGAAATAATTTGGAACACAGTATGAACTACGCAAAAATTACAGGTTGGGGTAAATGTATTCCGCCAGCAAAATTATCTAATGACGATTTAAGTACTGTTGTTGATACAAATGACGAATGGATCAAAACCAGAACAGGTATTTCTGAACGTAGAGTCAGTCATGTTTCAACAGCTGAGCTTGCCACTGTAGCAGCACAACAAGCATTGGACTGTGCAGGCTTAAATGGTGATGAAATAGACTTAGTATTACTGGCAACCTGTAGCCCATCAACTTTGGTTGCAAATACAGCATCTTTAGTTCAAAAAAACCTGAATGCCACGGATGCGGCCGCCTGTGATGTTAATGCTGCATGTTCTGGTTTTTTATATGCCCTTCAAAATGCAACAGCTCAAATTAATGCTGGCATGATAAAAAAAGCCGTGATAATTGGTGCTGAACGTATGACTTGGTATGTGAACTGGTCAAAAAGAGATAGTGCTGTATTATTTGGTGACGGTGCCGGCGCTGTCGTAATTGAAGCTACTGAAGAAAAATCTGGCCTATTGGCAAGTAAAACAGGCTGTGATACCAGTAATAGAGACATTTTACATATTACAAACTTTGGTACTGATATAAATAAATATGATCAACCAGTAGGGCCATCTGATTTACTATTTGAAGGTCGTGAAGTATTTAAACGTGCAGTGAAAGGCATGACCCAAGCATGTGATGCAGTATTGGAACAAGCGAAGCTTGAATTAAATGATATTGATGTATTAATTCCGCATCAAGCAAACTTAAGAATTATTCAAGCAATACAACAAAAGTTGTCGGTTAACGATGATAAAGTCATGGTTAATATACAAAACTACGGTAATACTTCTGCTGCTACGATTCCTATCGCCATTTGTGAAGCTGTAGAGCAAGGGATCATACAACCACATTCTAAAATTATGTCTGCTGCGTTTGGAGCTGGTCTTACTTGGGCCGCAAGTTATATTCAATGGGGTGAACGCACTACCCCCTTAAAATCCAGCTCTGCAAGCTTACCTGATTGTGATAAAACAGGGTTAGAATTAATTAACCAAGCTGTTGTTGCTTGTAAAAACTAATAAAAATAAATAAGGAAGTAACCATTACTTGTGTCAATGCCTTGCTTTAAGTGCTTTGAACTCACGCTATATAACCTCTTTATTATCGATAATGTTTATACCCATTAAATAAAAGTGAAAAGATACCCCCCTCTTTTCACTATCTGCTTTATTCTCTCCCTCCTCTTAAAACAACTATTTACATTATCTTTCTAACAATATTGTATTTTTAAACTAGACTTTAAAAGGCATGTGAATTTTTTATGTTTTTTGATGGAGCAGTAAATGGAAAATGTCGAGGATAGGCGCGATTCCTTACGTTTAGATATGGAAAAACAACTTATTACAGTAAGTTGGCAAGGTGAAAATGAACGTCAATATATCAGGGATGTAATGTGTCTTGATATTTCTAAGGGGGGCATAAAATTTAGCATTGAGCGTGATATTGAAATTGATACTCAAGTTAAAGTGCAATTTAAACCTCACCAAATTGACAGTAAAATATATTTAGCCCGTGTTTTAAGATCAGTCAAACAAGATCATGGTTGGTACGACATAGGTTTAATTTTCAATAAATAAATGGAAATTATTTGTATTTAAGGAATTGGAGTTTATATTTATGATCATTCTCGTTGGCGGTGAAAAAGGTGGCAGTGGTAAAAGCTGTTTAGCTCAAAATTTAGGTGTTTATCTTGCAAAACATAAAAAATCCTCTGTTTTAATGATAGATTGTGACCCTCAAAGAACAACTTCTGATTGGATCCAAGCAAGGAACAATAATCCGGATTTGCCGCTTATAAACTGTGTTCAACTATACGGTAAAATAAGAAATGACTTAATAAGTTTAGAAAATAATTATGACTATTTACTTGTTGATTGTGGTGGTCAAGATAACTTAGCATTGCGTGCCGCAATGTCTGTAGCAGATCATGTATTAATTCCTCTTAGACCAAAACGCAGAGACTTAAAAACAGTACCCCATATGGAAGACATTTTATCCACCTGTAAAATGGTTAATCCTAAAATGAATGCCTCTTTTGTTATGACTCAATGCCCTTCTTTACCAAATCAAGCCTCAAGAATTCTTGAAGCCAAAGAGGTATGTGAAACCTTTGGCATTAATGTCTTAGAATGCATTACTTATAGTCGAAATATATATGATGACAGTGAAGAAAATGGAGAATCGGTACTTGAAATTGACCCTAGTGGTAAAGCGGCATTAGAGATTATTGCCATTGCAGAAGAAATGCTTTCTAAACAGCCCGGAGACTCCCATGAGTTTAGCTGATTTAAAACGAAAAGCGGCGGCTAAAAAAAGAAAGAAAATTGATATAGATGATTTTATAGAAGATGCAGCATCTTATGCAAAAGGAAAGTCTATTTTAGCGCCTAATCTTGACGTAAATACAGCAGCAGATAAAAAAAGACAAAGAAACTTTAAAAATGCGACATTCACACTCTCCCCTGCTCATATAGAGCAACTTAATGATTTGGCTGAACACTCAGGTTTTGCTAAATCTCGTATTTTAAGGTTATTAATAGAGCAGCTCGCCAATGGCGAAAATAATGATTTAAACCAGCTATTAGAAAGTTTGGAAAATAAAAATAAGAAATAGGTCTAATGTAATTTAGACCTATTATTTTTGAATATCTAGTTTGAATATCTAGTTTGAATATCTAGTTTGAATATCTAGTTTGAATATCTAGTTTGAATATCTAGTTTGAATATCTAGTTTGAATATCTAGTTTGAATATCTAGTTTGAA
>Ga0105359_10001910_pt1 | contig 17458 bp, 7 predicted proteins | sample GOMGulsemesocosm_6_FD_83659 | JGI IMG/M metagenome (GOLD analysis project Ga0105359, IMG submission 83659) | Methane-oxidizing microbial communities from mesocosms in the Gulf of Mexico - GOM8C Gulf of Mexico | ecosystem: Environmental > Aquatic > Marine > Cold seeps | place: Gulf of Mexico...
ATCTATTAATTTCGAGTTTAATGCTAAGTGGTTTAGTTTCAATCTCAGCGCTTGCTGCACCACAAAAAAATATTAATGAAAATGCACAGATTAATCCGTCTATTAATGCTGGAAATCCGCCTCCTGGTGATAATCCTCTTATTGAGGCTGGAAACCCCCTTCCTGGTGGAAACCCTCCTCCTGGTGGAAACCCGCCTCTTGGTGGTAATCCTCCTCCTGGTGGAAACCCGCCTCCTGGTGGAAACCCGCCTCCTGGTGGAAACCCGCCTCCTGGTGGAAACCCTCCTCCTGGTGGAAACCCTCCTCCTGGTGGAAACCCGCCTCCTGGTGGAAACCCGCCTCCTGGTGGTAATCCGCCTCCAGAAAATAATCTAGATGAAAGGTTACAGCAACTAGTAACGCAATTAGGCTTAACACCTTCATCATCCGAGCAATTCAATTTACCCAGTATTGATGATCCAAAAGCACAACTTGGTAAACAGTTATTTTTTGCAAAAAACTTAAGCGGAGAACAAAGTGCAGCCTGCGTTAGCTGCCATCATCCGGCATTAGGCGGTGGTGATGCCCTTTCATTACCGGTTGGTGTCAATGCGGTAGATGAATTAAATGAAAGTAATCACGATCTATTAGGTCATGGCCGCTTTAATGGTTCAGATAATAATAACTTGCCAGTCATCCCAAGAAATTCTCCTACAGTATTTAATCTTGGACTATTTAGTCGAGGCTTATTTTGGGATAGCCGTGTAGAAATGCTAAATAATGGTGATATAGCGACCCCTGATTCAGCTTTAGATCAAGATGGGCGTCCTTTACCCGATACTAATTTACCCCAAGGCACCACTTTAGCTGCAGCACAAGCCAGGTTTCCTGTTACATCTGATATAGAAATGCGAGGTGAGTTTGTTCCAGGTATCAATAATGAAGATTTAAGAGCAGCTTTAACGCAGCGCTTTAACAATTCTAATAATGATTTCATCTCTAGCTGGCCTATTTCATTTGAACAGGCTTTTGGTGATAGCAATGTAAGCTTTAATCGTATTGCCGATGCCATAGGTGAATATGAGCGCTCTATGCTTTTTATCAATAATCCATGGAATGATTACTTAAATGGCAACATTAACGCTTTAACTGATGAGCAAAAATCAGGTGCGGTGTTATTTTTTGCTCCGCCTCAAGACGGGGGTGCTAGTTGTGTTGGCTGTCATAATGGCCCAACTTTTTCAAACTCTCAACATCACTTAATTGCTTTTCCACAAATAGGCCCGGGTACAGGTAATGAAAGCACAACAGCTACGAGTCATGATTTTGGCCGTGAGAATGTAACTAATAACCAAGCAGATCGTTATCACTTTAGAACAGCGAGCCTATTGAATATTGCGCAAACGGCACCTTATGGTCATTCTGGTGCGTTTAGAAACTTAAACCAAGTAGTCGCACATTATGCAAATCCAAGAGGCTCTATAGATAAACTGTTTTCAGCACAAAATGGCGTACCATTTAGTCAACCTCAGTTAGCACCTTTTTGCCAGTTACCTCAAATTCATGATTTAATGCTTAAAAATAATCAGGATTGCGAAACCTTGTTTCCTGATGCCTACAGCAACTCAATTGAAGCTGTAAATCATTTAGAGCAAGCACAAGCAGACCCAAGTTTAGCAAGCTCCCCTTTGTTCAGAAATATCCCTTTATCACCAGATCAAGTAAGTCAAATTGTTGCCTTTTTACACGCGCTCACAGATCCCTGTATCTTAAACGATGAATGTATCGCACCATGGATCATCAACGAAAATGATGTTGCCGATTTCCCAGATGATAAACCTTTAATAGCTGTTGATAGACAAGGGAATACTCTTTAACTTAACAAAAAGCAAAGGGCCTCAAGGCCCTTATATATTATTTAAAAACACACAAAACCATACTTTAATCTTAGGCAAGTAAACTTCAATCCTATCATTCATTACATTTAACGTACCTTGCATTACAAATTCATACTTTTATCGATTAGGTTTTTGGTTATTATCCACGCCCATTAAATATATTTGTATATATGAACTGCAAAATAAGCCAATTAAGATTGATATTCGCATATGAAAAAACCATTAATAATTATTCTTTTTATAAGCAATTGCTTTTATAGCTTATTTTCATATGCCGACTCAAAAACTAACCATAAAGCATTAGATGAGGGGTTTTCACCTATTGCTCAATTAAATCAAACAATATTTGGGCGCCGCTTATTCCAACTCTATCAAAAGGCAGAAAAGTCTCCTGATGAAGTTTATTCTTCACTGATCAGCATCAGTACAAGTAAACCTTTATATGATAATCCACTATATCAATTTGCCTATTATCGTACTTTGCACAAACTTGAACTTGCAAGGAGTCAACCATTAGCCTCAGAGCAGGCAATTAAAAAGTTATTTAACTACGCACAAATAAAAGATATAACTTGGTTAAAGGCTGAAGCACAGGCGTTCCAATCAACATTCCATGTGAAAAAAGGAGAGTTTGACCTAGCTTTATCTTTATTAGATCAAGTACAGCCTATCGCTATTGATATAAAATATTTAAGGTTACAAGCGCGGGTTTATAATATTTACGCCGTAATTTACAGCCAACAGAGTAAATTATTACAAGCTAGGAAAGCCTATTTTAAAGCATTAGAAATTTTTAAAAACTACCCAAAAGATCCCTATCTGAGCAAGGTTACTTCAAATATTTCAATTATTTTTGCTCAATTGGAGCAATGGGAAAAAGCACTCACTTATAACCAAAAAGCAATTAAACATTATCATGAAAGTTCACAAAAGAGTTTAGCCCAAATTGCAAAGCTTCATATCAATGCAGCTTTTATTCATCGTAAAGGTAATATGTCAGGTTCATTAGAACATCAAAGAAAAGACTTAGATAAAGCACAAGAATACGCAGAAAAATCCGGAAATATATATGTACAAACAAATGTTTTATCTAACTTATCAGATCATTGGTTTAAAAGTGGTAACAACAAGCTTGCATTAAGTTATGCAGAACAATGTATCAAAAATGCAAAAACAATAAAGTTTAAATTTTCATTAGCATATTGTCACTTATTCAAAGGGCAAGTTAAAGTTCATCAACAAAAAAATAGTCAAGCGCAAAGCTTACTTTTAACGAGTTTAAAACATTTTACAGATCTAAACATGGAAGAAGGACTGAGATTAGTTTACCTTCAATTAGAAAAACTATACATACAGCAAGATGACTATAAAAATGCACATTTATACAATAACCTGTACTTTAAAAACAAATTAGATAATTTATTTAATAAACGCCAACTAAAATTAAACGCATTAGAAGAAGAACATGCAGCACAAGCACAACAACAAGAAATTACATTACTAAATACAAAAAATGCTTTGCAAGCATCTAAATTGGAGCAACAATCTCTTAGAGAGTCGCTAGGAATATTACTGATACTGGCATGTGCAATCTCAATTTATTTCTTAGTGCGCCGTTACTGGATATTGAAAAAACATAATGGCTCTTTAGAAACTTCAAACCATATATTATATGAGCAATCTCATCATGATTCTTTAACTGGTTTATACAACCGCCGATACTTTGAAGAACAAATGAACATCTCCCGCCTCAAAGATCGTAATAAGTATGTTTTAGCTATTATTGATATTGATTTTTTTAAAAAGGTAAATGATAGCTATGGTCATGATGTAGGTGATGAAGTGTTATGTAAACTGGCTGCATTATTAAATGAAAATATCAGAGAAAATGACTTTGTTACCCGGTGGGGCGGAGAGGAATTTGTAATTGCTTTTTCACAAAGCAATGAAGTAAATCTAAAGCGAGTTTTAACCAGGATAAAAAATACAGTTCAAGATACCAAAATTGAAACTCAAGCAGGTACTATATCTATTACATTATCTATCGGTGTCAGCCATGAAATTGTAGCCCCCTCCTTAAAAGATAAGTGGGCAATCGAATTAGAGTATGCCGATAAAGCACTCTATAAAGCTAAAAAATCAGGTCGAAACCAGATTGAATTTACCAATCAATTGTAACCAAGATTTTAAGCTGGGAAATAAATTCAACCCCTTGATTTATAAATACTCACGACGTGATCTTAATCAAATTAACAGTCACTATAGTGGAAGCTATTTCAATTAATTACATTTTACTTGCTTAGTTTTACACTTTGTAGCATCACTTTAAATGGCGTTTTTTTATACTTAACCCTCGAGTAATTAGAGGTCGGCATGGAAAAATATATTCGCGCATTAAAAAAGCTATCGGTTTTAGTTGTTGAAGATGATAAGTTTCAACAAACAGCTTTAGTGCACATGATAAATAGATTGCATATTCATGATGTGGAAATTGCATCTGATGGTGAAGTTGCTTTAGAAATTTTATCAATTCGTACCGTTGATATCATTATTTGTGATTTATCTATGCCTAATATGGACGGGTTAGCTCTGATCCGCCAATTATCAAATCAAAAGTTTACAGGCAGTATTTTATTATCTAGCGCGATGGAAAAAAGCTTAATCCGTAGTGCCGCTAATATGACCAAAATATATGGCTTAAAGCTTTTAGGAGCTATAAATAAACCGCCTGAGCCAAAAACCCTTCTAAAGTTTTTATTAAGTCATTATCAAATTAAAAAAAATCAACGTAATGAAAACACAAGTATAAAACTAGAACAGAATGAAATTGAATTAGCAATAAAAAATCAAGAACTAGTGCCCTATTTTCAACCTCAAGTATGCATGAAAACGGGAAATTTAGTGTCCGTTGAGTCACTAGTTAGGCTACAACACCCTAAATATGGCACCCTTTCACCAATTGCATTTTTAGATGCCATAGAAGAACATAATATGATGGCTGAGCTGACTGAAATAATGTATCTCAATAGTATTAAAGCCATGACACAACTTGATGCTCCGTTAAATCAGCTTAATCTTTCTATCAATATCTCAGCATCCAGTCTCAACGATAATATTGTTGAATACTTACTTTTAAATTTAGAAACAGAGCAAGCCATAAATCAAAGAAAAATAACTTTAGAAATCACTGAACAAGTTTGCATTTCTGAATATAAAACAGCGATAGAAGTATTATCTCGTCTACGTATGCGTGGTTTTGATCTAGCCGTAGATGATTTTGGCACAGGATATTCAACAATGGAGCAAATCAGCCACTTTCCATTTAATGAAATGAAAATTGACCGTGCATTTGTTTGTAAAATGGATACTGAAGAAAGCGCATATATCATTGTGGAGTCTTGCGTTTTATTAGCTCAAAACTTAGGCCTTAGAATTGTCGCTGAAGGAGTAGAAAACATTCACCAATGGAAACTTTTGCAAGAGCTTGGATGCGATATTGCCCAAGGGTTCTTCATCAGTAAACCAGCCCCCATAGAAAAACTGCATGTTATTAATGAACAATGGAAAATTCAATACCAAGCATCTATTAACCCGGTGCATAACGCTCCAATAGCTGACACGGTTTAAGGCGTTTTATTTTATGTTAATTCCAAAAAAAAATAACGCTAACTTTTTTAAAAATAAAAAGGTATTAGTGTTAGATGATTGTCAAATAATCTTACATGCGACTCGTTTAATGTTAGTAAACCATGGTTGCGCTCCAAATAATATTATATTAGTCAAAAATGCAAAAGCAGCATTAATTTCATGTAAGACTCATAGGTTTGATTTCATATTGTGTGATTACAACTTAGGCAGTGGAAGTGATGGTTTACAACTGATAGAAGAGTTGCATACCAAAAATCTATTACCAGAAGATACCGTTGTATTTGTAGTTACAGGAGAAACGAGTAAAAGCGTTTTTTATGGTTTCTCTGAATATGAACCTGATGGGTATTTAATTAAGCCTTTTAATATCAATTCAATTTCTTCACGTTTAATCAATTGTTATCGGTTAAAGCAAGTTAGTAAAAAGATACGAAACACTTATTTAAAAGAAGGTAAAGATAGCGCTTTTAAAGAGTGTGAAAAATATGAAAATGCTCCTGCTGTTGCATATATCAAAGCACGAATATATGAAGATGAAAAAGATTTTGCAGCCGCACAAAAAATATATATTAATTTAATTAAGAACAATGACAGTAAAGCACGTTTATTACTCTCTTCATTATTATTAAATGAGCAAAGATATGATATAGCGCTCAAAGTAATAGATCCTTTGATTAAAGATAAAAAGTTTAGGTTTAACGCCTTACAAATACAGTCAAAATGTTTGTTAAGACAAAATAAAATGCAAGATGCATTAAACTCATTATTAGAAACCTCTGAAATATCCTCAAATAATGTTGAGCGGTTATTATGTATTTATAACCTTGCATTACAACTAAACCAAAGTGATTTACTGCCAATTTTAAGCAATAAAATCAATACAAGATTAAAAAACTCAATATGGAATAATGTTGATTTTTCATTAAACTCAGCCCGTTGCCATTTAATATGTGCCGAAAAAGAACAAGATCCACTAAAGCGTAAAACACATTTAATTGAATTTAAAAAACGATTGAAACTAACTGAAAAGCAATTTCGCCTATCTGATTATCAAAATAATAGAGATTTACTAAATTGCCGCTTTGAACTACTTAACGGCAAGATAAAAGATGCCATTAGAATCTACGAAGCTTATTTAAACGAAGATAACCCTAAAGCACTCGATTTTTATGCTTATTTAGATGAGCATCATGTTATGCAAGCGTTATGTAAAAAAAGGGATGTTTTACAACCAACTTTAACAACTTCAGATCTAGATTTAACTAAAAAAAGTTTACTTACATCATTAGATCAAAGTCAAAAAAGTACAGATAACAAAATAACACATTTAAAACGTGAAGCTGCAATGGCAAGTAATACCGATGACTTTATGTCAGTGGTAAAACAATGGTTAGAGATTTGGGAGCTAAAACCTTTTGAGGTTAATTCAGCCTTAGCATTAATAAAAAGTTTTTCAAATGCACTGCCTATGTCTGTTCCTATTGCGAAACTAAAACAAGTATATTCTGAAGCATACCAAACCGTTGAATTAAACTTATCAAAAGCACAGCGTCCCCAATGGTTTATCGAAACCAATAAAAGTGTAAGACAAGCAATTGAACAACTGGAAACTTCCTAATGCCATTTAAAATCAAGTTAATCAGTCTATGTTTTATATTTTTGATTTCAACATTTAATGTTGCTGAATCTAATGAGACTCAAACTGTTTTTACACCACAAGAAGCTAAATGGCTTCAACAAAAGAAAAAACTCATTGTTGGCATAACCGATTTTGACTATCCGCCTTATATAATACATAGCAATGAGGGTAAAGTATTAGGCATTTATTCTGACTATCTTAAGCTTATATCAAGTGAGCTTGGATTAAATATTGAATATAAGTTTATATCGTCGGTAACAAATATCGAGAATGCCTTAAAAATTGGTGAAGTCGATATTGTTCCTGGCTTTTCGAAAACACAAAGAAGATCCAGGTTTCTTAAATTTTCACATCCATTTATGGATATCCCGCGCTCTGTTTTAGTAAAAAAAAGCACACAACAATTTGATGAAAATAGTGCTTTAAATGTGTTTAAAAATACAAGTTTTGCTGTTGAACGCAATTTTGCAACCTTAGCGCAATTAAAAAGACTGCTACCTAACTCTAAAATATTTGAAGTAACGAGTACTGAAGAAGCAATCAGCGCGGTTAAGTTTGGATTAGCGGATGCTTATTTAGGAGATCAAATTCTTAACAGTTTTATTTTGGACAAAACACAAAATAAACAGTTAAAGATCATCACAATTGCAGATATTCCAGCAGATATTTCACGATTTGCATTACCAAACAATTCAGATATTTTACAAGCAACAATTAATAAAGTGCTACCTTCAATCGATCAAGTAACTCATGCATACATCCGCGCAAGATGGAATAAATCAAACTTAACAAAAAAACAGGGGAAAATTCCTCTCATTCTGACGACAGCAGAGCAAGGATGGTTAAAAAGTCATCACACTATCAAATATGCTACTTATGAACATTTGCATCCATTTAGCTATTTAGAAGATGGTTCACATACTGGATTATCAATAGAGTTAATACAAAATATAGAAAGTAAATTAGGGGTGGTTTTTGAAGCTGTACCGGTAAAATCATGGCTTGATGCCGTTACAAAACTCAATAATGATGAAATACAACTTTTACCTACTTTAAGTCAATTTCAGGCAGATTCTTACAATCTACATACATCAAATAGCTATCATATATCACCTTGGGTCGTGCTTGCTAAAGCCGATAGGAAACTTTCATTTGAACAAATATATAATGATAATTTAATCCTCGCTGATTCATCAGGAACCATTACCAATGAACAAATTATAACTAAGTTTCCAAAAGTACAAATAATCAATACTGTCGACATTGAACAGAGTATTTCACTAATAGAAACTGATGAAGCCGATATTATGTTTTCATTATTATCTAGCATATCTCCATGGCTCCAAGATGAAAATACTGGGAAATTTCAAATTTTAAATAATTTAACTTCGGATCAAAATGTTGATATACATTTTGGTAGTTCAGATAAGAATAAAGTTTTACTTAACATAATAAATAAAGTGCTCAATGAAATAGGTGAAAATGAATTAGAAGAAATAAACCATAAATGGTCAAAAATTAATATTAACCAAGCAACTGATCTAAAGGCCATCATTTTCTACAGTTTAATTGCATCTGTGGTAGTGATAATACTCATTTCAAGTATTTTATATTGGAATCGCACCTTACAGTTACAAGTTAGCCAAAGAACCAAGGCTGAACAAAGAGCGATAAAAGCTGAGTACGAGCTAAACTCTGTTACAGATGCTATCCCAGGCGCAGTAACACAGTTTTCAATCAACCAAGAACATAAATTAGAGTTTAGCTATCTAAGTCGTGGTATTGAAAGGTTTAGTCCCTATAGCCACGCAGAAATCATGGCTAATCCAGAGTTGTTTTTTAGTGCGATCATTGCTGAAGATAGAGATAAACTACTCGAAACTAAAAAGCAATCGGCCTCAAAAGGAATAAAGATCGACGTAGAGTTCAGAGTCTCTTTTGCTAATAACACATTAGATTGGCTTCATATTACAGCATTCCCTAGCCAAATTAATGGTAAACAGATATGGAATGGCGTACTGCTTAATATTAATGAGCGCAAACAACAGGAATTTGCTTTATCAAAAGCAAAAGTTGCCGCAGAACAAGCTGATAAGGCAAAATCAAGTTTTCTCGCAATGATGAGTCATGAGATAAGAACGCCTTTAAGCGGCATTATTGGCATGATTGAGTTATTTTCATTTTCTTCTTTAACCAAACATCAATTAAATGATTTAAATGCCATCGATAACAGTGCCAATAACTTATTGCATATTTTAAATGATGTATTAGACCATTCAAAAATGGAGACGGGTGAATTTAGTGTTGAAAGCATTGAATGTGACTTACTGACATTATCAGAAAGCGTCATTAAAAATCATGCCCATACAGCCACATCTAAAGGTTTATCTTTATATTTAGACTTTGATCCTAAGTTAAAACATAAAGTCATCACAGACCCAATGCGACTATTACAAATTTTGAATAATTTACTTTCTAACGCGATTAAATTTACAAAGTCGGGCAAGGTGATAGTGTTATTAGAGCAAATTCAACTAACTGAAACAGATCAAACGATATCTTTTAGCATCAAAGATACAGGTATTGGTATTTCTCCTAGCGATCAAAGAAAGCTATTTACTCCTTTTGTACAAGCACAAGGCTCTACATCGAGACAATATGGTGGCACAGGATTAGGTCTTTCTATTTGTAAAATGTTAGCTGAACGCTTAGGCGGCGATATTCAAATTAATAGTATTCTAGGCAAAGGAACTGAGTTTACGTTTAATATTGTTTTAAAGTATATTGGTGACGAATTTGAACCTGCTTTAGAGCAAAATCTACCGTTCGTATTAATCGATAAAAATAACCGTGCATGTAATAAAATCAAAAACTATTTTTCTATTTGGGAAATACCCTTAGTTTGCTTGCCTTTTGATAGTCAAAATATAGGAAAATTTAAAGCAACCTTGCCTCAAGGGAGATGTATTTTTATATGCGATGAGTTATTAATCTCACAATATAATCTAGTAGAAGATAATAATAACTCCTTATGGGTAGAGTTAAGTAAACGAAACTTCTCTCCTGAACCTAACAAATACATAATTTCAACAGCACCTCTGCTTATAACAGCTTTAGTGGACACTCTAAACCAGGCACAGAATGAAAGAGATGACGAATTGTATGAAATAATCTCTTTTGACGAAATAGTGCCTACAGAACAAACAACACGTAAACATTCACTAGAAAATGGTCAACTGATTTTGGTAGCGGAGGATCATCCAACAAATCAGATGGTTATTAAGCGTCAGCTTGAAAAACTAAATTACCATGCTGATTTTGTTGATGATGGCTTACAAGCTCTTAAAGCGCTTGAAGAAAATCAATATGGTTTATTATTAACTGATTGTCATATGCCACATTTAGATGGCTATGAATTAACAAAACAATTGCGTAAAAAAAACAACAATATACCTATTATTGCATTAACAGCAAATGCACTCACTGGCGAATCTGAACATTGCACATCCTTGGGCATGGACGACTTTTTAACTAAACCAGTCTCAATTAATTTATTAAAACAAGTCATTGAAAAGTTTTTACCTGATAGCAATACATTCAAATTTAAAGAAAAGGTGTACAACAATTGTAATGAGGTAATTGAGTCAGATGAACTTGAAGACGCACTAGAAAGTATTTTAAACGCAGACTCTTCGACTCACGAAACTGAATTAGTATCCGATTTGATTACGTTTGATAACTTTGATGCCGATTTAGATTCGATCTTATCTGACAGCGATCACTTTGAAGACAGGATGCATGATACCACAACGATAGATACGATCATGAGTACCGGAATTTTAGATATTAAAAAGCTCTATGACATGTTTGGTGATAGCGACGTTATCGACTCTTTATTGCATGAATTTACAGCGACGACTGAAGCCTCAATAAAAGAAATTACTTCTTTAATGAGCCACTCTCAACTAGACGACATAGCTCTTATAGCCCATAGAATTAAAGGCGCTGCGAGTATGATTTCTGCAAATAAATTTAAGCAGTCCTGTCAAATATTTGAGCAGGATTGTAAAAACGAAGATGAAAAAAATGCATTGATAAGTTTTCATGCGATGGCAGATGATTTTTCTCAATTTAAATCTTATTACATAAATGCATTGGCAGATTTATCCAAAGCAAATGAAACATCTTAGGTAACAACCCATGACTCACTCTCATAAATACAGTAACCCTATTACCTTCTGCTCCAAATTTATTTTAAGTATGCTTTTAATTTTGTCTTACAGTCAAAGTAGCGCTACAACTTCATTGCATAATTTAAAGTTACAGCAGCTATCCGTTGAGCAAGGGTTAACGCAAGGAACGATAAAACTCATGTTGCAAGACCAATCAGGTTTGATTTGGATAGCAACTGAAAATGGTATCAATGTTTACGATGGCTATCATTTTAAACAGCTTCAAGATCCTGATGGTGGTTATAAATCAATAAAAATAAATGTTCTGAAAGAAGATTCTAGAGGGCTTATTTGGATTAATTTTGCACACAAAGGATTATATACTTTTAATCCAAAAAATAATAAATATGAACTCATATTTAAAAGTAAAACCGATGATAATGCCTCATTTGTTACCAGTTTAGTTGAAGGGTCAAATGGTGATGTATGGATCACAACAGCAAAAAAAGTAATAAAATATAACTTTTATACTAAACACATATCCCAGAAAGTAGATTTAACTAAAAAGCTTCCTAGCTTATCAAAAATTTATAGCGTCACGATCAACAATACTATTTTATATATCGGCACAGAATTAGGGATTTATGCTTTTGATATTGAATCTGATATCTATCGTAAGATACCTGATTTTATCACAAACTCAGATGATGATTTAGCTTTCAATTCTATCGAAGCAAAAAAAATATATGCGCAATATGTTTATGATGATCGCTTCTTATATATAGCAAGTAATGATGGTGTTTTTAGTTTAAATATCCAAAATATCTCTGAATTTATTAAAAGTGGACAAAAGTTACCATCTCCTAAACTTATTGAAAAACATATCTCCACCTGGTCTATCTTCCCCCAAGACCAAGATCTTTATTTCGCAACAGAAACCGGTCTTTGGCATTTAAATATGCAAACAACTCATATGAGTCATATGTTTGGCTTTAGTGATGCTGTTGAATACTTATCTAGTGATCATATGCTATCCGTTATGATTGATCGACAAGGCAGTTTTTGGCTTGGCTCTTCATCTACAGGTGTTTACAAATGGAATCCAAAGAGAGAGTTAATAACCAATTTTCAACATATGAAAAACAATGACAAAAGCTTAAGTCATAGTGAAGTTTGGTCAATATTACAACATAATAGTAATGAACATTTAGCATGGGTAGGCACAGCTAATGGTCTTAATTTAATAGACCGACAAAATAACAGCGTTGAGCGTTTCTTCAATGGTAAACGTATTGAGATGTCATATTCTGAAAACCATATCTCAAATATAATTCAATTTAATGACACAACGCTTTTATTAAATACATCCAGAGGTATTCGATTTTTTGATACTATCAACAAACAATTCATCACCATAAATACTAGCCAAGAAATTCTATCACTATTTGAAGAGGCATCTGGCTACATTAGTAAATCAGGTGAATTTTGGCTGCATAATCTTCAAGGTATTTTTCAAATATCACTTGAAAAAAATACAGTTAAACAATTTAAAAGCAATGATCCCAACTTACATTTAGATAATATTTACACTATTTTAGGTTACTTACCAAATTCAAACTTATTACTGTTATCTTTTTGGGATGCTTTGTGGTCACTTGATGTGAATACTGGTATTTATAAAATGGTATATCGTCATGCAAATAGTTTGAAAAGTGAGTACCCATATATACTCAATTGGCTAATAGACAATAACACCTTATGGTTAGTTATATATAATAAAGGCTTGGTTGGCTTATCACTTGATGACTTATCGATCACACATCAACTTAACAACGAAAACTCAATTATTGATAATGTCATATATGGTATTAATAAGGATAAGGATGGTGACCTATGGTTCTCTAGTCACACAGGTGTTTATTTATTAGATCATAAAACCCATCATATACGACACTTTGGCACCAGTAATGGATTTTCTGCAAGGGAATTTAATGGCAATGCCACTACGCAATTAGTTGATGGTCATTTTGCTTTTGGTTCGACGGCAGGGGTCAGTATATTTGATCCTATGTTATTAAAACAAACAATATCAAATGAACAATCAACAGCAAAAATAACTGGCGTTGAAGTACTCTCTAGAGCAATAAACTCTCCATTATTATTTAATGATAATCAAATAATCAATCTAAAACATGATGATATTGGCATAAAAATAAATTTTTCTAATTTAAACTATCAAAATAATGACCATGTGAAATACAAGTATAAGTTAACAGGAAATAATACAATCACTTACCCTGCTTCCTTTGAAAACCAAGTGACGTTTCCTAATTTATCATCTGGTAAACATGTATTTGAAGTGCAAGCTCAACAGCCTTTGACAGGTACATACTCTGAACCAAATACAATCACTTTTGTTGTAGACTATGCACCTTGGTTATCGCCATTTGCCTACACTATATATGCCGTTATATTAGGGTTATCTGGTGCCAAATGGTTTATTTATCGACAAAGACAAAGAATCGCACTGCTTAATGCACATGAAGAAGTAAAACAAAGAGAAAACAGATTACAGCTAGCATTAAAAGGCAGCAATAGTGAAGTATGGGAGTGGCAATTAAAAAAGAACCATCAATTCTCAGAACGGATATCGAGAGATCTTGGCTATAACAACAAAACATCGTCACTTGCTATGCCGCAGTATTTTAATTTAATTCACCCTGATGATGTAGAGCAATACCTTGATGCTTGGCTAAACTTTATAAATAAACAATACGATTTAAAATCTGAACAAGATAACTTTTCATTCACATATAGACTTAGAAGTGCTGAAGGTCATTGGTTATGGTACCGAGATCTTGGTAAAGTTGTATCAATCAATAAAGAAGGCAAAGCAACTAAAATCACTGGAGCCTATAGTAATATAACGCAAACTAAAGCTGATGAAGAGCGTTCTCAATATTACGGTGAAGCATTTCAAAATACCCAAGACTGGGTAATGATAATATCTGAAGACAGAAATAAAATGATAGCGAATCAAACTTTTTGTCATGCTTTTAACTTACCTCATTCAGAAATTAGCTTTGATCCAAAGTATTTAGGTTTTGAGCCAAAAAGAACGATTCAATACAACCAGCTAATAGATTCATTAAATGAAAACGAAAACAGCCGTACTGAAGAAGTCATTCAAATGCCTAACGGTACACACCGAAATGTCATTATTAATATCAGCATGTGTAAAACCGTTGGTCAAAAAGGTTATCATTACTTATGTGTAATGACCGATATAAGTGCTTTAAAAAAAGCGGAACAAGAGCTAAGACACTTAGCGAGTTATGATCATCTTACTAACCTACCAAATCGTACTTTGTTGCTCAGTAGAGTAGAACAAACGATTAGTTCAGCACAAAGAAACAATACAAGTTTTGCCTTACTATTTATCGATTTAGACAGATTTAAGCAAGTGAATGATTCTTTAGGTCATGATATTGGTGACATATTACTTAAAAACATTGCAAGCCGTTTAACCACATCTTTAAGAAGCAATGATACTGTTGCTCGCCTAGGCGGTGATGAATTTGTTGTATTATTAGATATAGGCGTTGAAGAAAAGTCAGCGAGCTGTATCGCAGAGAAAATCCTAAAAGAGATACAAGAGCCTATCACTCTTAATGGTACTGTTGTTAGTGTGGGCGCCAGCATTGGTATTTCTATGTATCCAAATAATGGAGATTCAAGTGATAAATTATTAAAATCTGCTGATTTAGCGATGTACAGTGCTAAAAATGAAGGTCGAGATAACTATAAATTTTATACGCCGCAAATGAATATTGAAGCCGCAGCACGTTTAGAAAAAGAGTCAAATATTAAATTGGCCCACATTAATAATGAATTTATTAATCATTATCAGCCAATTGTTGATGGCAGAAATAACAATGCTGTGGGTGTTGAATTATTAATGCGTTGGGATAGCCCACATGGCCTAATATCACCTTTTCAATTTATTCCAATCGCTGAAGAAATCGGTTTAATAATACAAATGACCGAAGCTGCTTTAGTGCGCGGTTTAAATGATTTAAAACACTGGCAGGAAACAAAACCTGACTTCTATTTATCTATTAATTTATCGCCAAAGCACTTTATGCAAGAAAACTTAGTTGAATTTATACAAGAACAATTAAAAGTATTCAATATTTCGACTCACACTCTAAGAGTTGAAGTAACTGAAAGCATGCTGATATCAGACCCTCAAAAAGCCATAGATGTGATGAAAAAGCTATCAAAAACAGGAGTTAAAATCGCTTTAGATGATTTTGGTACCGGTTTTTCTTCATTATCTTATTTAAAACAGTTACCTTTAGATATTATAAAAATAGATAGAAGCTTTGTCAGTGGCATAGGTGAAAATCCAGCAGATGAGGCCATTATTGAGGCAACGTTAGTACTTGCTAAAAACCTCAATATGGCATGTATTGCAGAGGGTATAGAAACAGCTTCCCAAAGAGATTACCTCATAAAGCGAAACTGTAATCTGATACAAGGTTATTATTATAGTAAGCCAATGAGTGCTGAGTTTATCTTGAACAATGAATCTGAAAATGTAGCTTAAAGGAATATATAAAGTATGGAGTTTTCTGCAAGGCAAACAGTCATAATTGCAGTGTTGGTACTGTTTTTAGGTAAGTTTTTAACTAAACGAATATCCGTTTTAAAAGAGTTTAATATTCCCGAACCTGTTAGTGGTGGCATGTTAGCCTCATTATGTTTTAGTTTGATTTATGTACTTTTTGATTACAGTATTAGTTTTTCTTTAATGCAAAGAGATGTTTTATTAGTGGTGTTTTTTACCACCATAGGCCTTAATGCAAAGTTTTCTACTTTAATTGAAGGTGGAAAATCACTTGTAATATTATTGATATTAGCTATTTGTTATTTATTTTTGCAAAACCTGACAGGCATTGGCGCTACCTTGTTTACTGATTTACCTCAGGCAACAGGAGTTTTAGGTGGTTCTGTTTCGTTAAGCGGCGGGCATGGTACCGCAATTGCTTGGGCTCCTAGTTTTGAATCTCAATTTGGTGTGATTAATGCAGCTGAAATAGGCATTGCTTGTGCTACATTTGGTTTAGTACTCGGTGGGGTTATTGGTGGACCAATTGCCAAATATCTGATTAAAAAACATAAATTAACATCAACAAGTAAAGTGCAATTAAGCGTTGGCATTAAAAATGAAAAACAGCAGCAAATAAGCGTAGACTCTGTTTTAACCTTATTATTAGTTTTAAGTATCGCCGTAGGCTTAGGTCTGAATTTACATGAATTATTAGCATCAATGGGGGTTATGTTGCCCATATTTGTGCCGTGTTTATTTGCAGGAATTTTACTCACCAATACCATACCTATGTTATTTAAAAATGTAACTTGGGTAAGTCAAACACCCACATTAGCATTAGTAAGTGATTTAAGTTTAGGTTTGTTTTTAGCAATGTCTTTAATGAGCCTACAATTATGGGCACTCGTTGATTTAGCTGGTCCTATATTACTCATTTTATTAGCGCAACTTTTGTTAACACTCAGTTTTAGCATATTTGTTGTTTTTAGGTTGTTAGGGAAAAACTATGATGCGGCCATTATTACATCAGGATATGCAGGGTTAGCACTAGGGGCTACGCCAACCGCCATCGCCAATATGACAGCTGTAACTAAAAAGTATGGCGCCTCACCTAAGGCCTTTATTATAGTGCCCCTTGTAGGTGCTTTTTTCATTGATATATCCAACGCTGTGATCATTCAAACCATGCTAAATTGGGTGAGTTAATTACATTTAATATTTGAATCCAATAATATTTAAGCTGAACCTGAATACTCAAACTCAGGTTTCAGTTTTTATTTTTCAAACGGTTTCTAAGATTTCTTCAGTTTGCGCCATTTGATGTTCCGCTATATTCTCAGAGTAACGATAAGTTAACTCCTCGGTATTGCCACGCATTAATATCGTTGTACGAAATAACTCTTCCATCACATCAACAACACGATTTCGATAATTTGAATGCTTCATGGAGCCATCTTCATTAAATTCTTTATACGCCATAGGGATAGATGATTGATTTGGAATTGTGAAC
>Ga0105359_10001924_pt1 | contig 17380 bp, 14 predicted proteins | sample GOMGulsemesocosm_6_FD_83659 | JGI IMG/M metagenome (GOLD analysis project Ga0105359, IMG submission 83659) | Methane-oxidizing microbial communities from mesocosms in the Gulf of Mexico - GOM8C Gulf of Mexico | ecosystem: Environmental > Aquatic > Marine > Cold seeps | place: Gulf of Mexico...
AAAAAGAAAACAACGCGTCCTTAGCTCAGTTGGTAGAGCGCTAGCTCGACATGCTAGATGTCACAAGTTCGAATCTTGTAGGACGCACCAAATTAAAAAAGCCTTACTAATTTAGTAAGGCTTTTTTATTACTTAAATTTCAGTAACTCCACAAATAAGATCTTAATTCCCAACAGTAGTACGTAATGCTTCTAACTGAGCAATAATATCTTTTTCCCCTATTTTTTTTAATTCTTCTCTATACGCTAACTTCAACTTCGTCATTTGCTTCTCAAATTTATTATAAGTTGGCTGAAATCGTTGTTCAAATAAGCGCTCTATCTCAAGCATTTCAGGATACGTGATATTCGAGATTGCTAACAAAGCGTCCAAATACTTCTGTTGTTTATAGCCAACAACATCATTACACCAGCAAAATGCAATGTGCTTATATTCTTCACGGATCTGACTAATTATGGATAAATTTGAAAAACATCCTTTATCTATAAAATCTAACTCAACTAAACAGGGATGCTGTAATAAGGTTTGCTCAAATTCATCGATATAGCCTCTGTAAGCCAACATCGCAGGCAGTAAGGCTTGTAGCTGTGAAAATGATAACGGTGCTGATGCCAACCCTAATAGCTGTTGTTTAGCACTACGCCAACTTGGGTATAAATAACGTAATAACGATTGATTGGATAAGTTTAATTGCAGCTCAGCCAATACATTAATTGCAGGTAATAGTGGCAGAGATATGAAATTACCCAATTGTTTTGCAAGAGGGAGGATCTGTCTTTGCTGACATTGCAGCTTCTCAACACCGTAATCTAACCAATAGCTAGCTAGTTCAGGGTGACGTAAAAACGGCAGATCTTTATTTAAACCAGTAAAAATACAGTTCAGTTGGTTAACTTTGGCTAAACCAGTTGAATTAAAAAGTAATTCAGTTCCCAAGATCTCCGGTAACAATTGTTTAATAGCAGATAAATCACCTTGCAAAGTTTTAGCTGTGAAAATAACGTGATCGATTTCGACCAGCAGTAAGGCTTGTAAGGCTTGTTTTTCACCATTTTCATTCATACTATTGTCACCTTGGTTTATAGCCTTCATACTTTCACATTTACCTTGCAATTATTTTTAACTCGTATTTATATAGCCAAGTTATTAAGCCTTAATTTATATTTAATATATCATATTCATAGATTTATGAGCTTATAAAATCATTAAGTCAGGTCTATAGCGGGAGGAATATGTAAACTAATACTATGTTTATGAACATTGTTACTCAAAAGTTAGCTTTTTATCACAACAGAGTGTCAAAGATTTCGCTATCTTAACGCCTTCAAAAACACAGGATATATTTATACTATGAAAGTAGTACCAGCATTACAGCAGTTCGTTAAGCGGAATCAGCTGGAGTTAAACTACCTTACCCATGCCGAGCAATGGTTTAGCCCTATAATAGCTAAAATATATCGTCAGAATCTCATCTCAAGTACACCTTTAGTTATCGGCATAAATGGCTGTCAGGGATCAGGAAAAAGTACCTTAGCAGATTACTTTAGTACTTGCTTGAATAATGATTATGGTTTGAATGTTGCCGTTTTATCTCTCGATGATTTCTACTATAGCAAGCAGCAACGTCGTGAGTTAGCAGATCAAATTCATCCACTACTTGCCACACGAGGAGTGCCAGGTACGCATGATATCAGTTTGGCGATAAACACCTTAGACAAGCTTTGTGCAGGCCCAACCAATGACGATCCGGTTGCATTACCACGTTTTAATAAATTTAACGATAACCCATATCCAGAACAAGAATGGCCAGTTATAAATCAAAAGCTTGATGTGATAATTTTGGAAGGTTGGTGTCTTGGTGCTCAACCACAAGCAACAAATGCTTTGATCTATCCAGTGAATAAACTCGAAGCAAGCTTAGACAAGCAAGGTATTTGGCGTAGTTATGTTAATCAACAATTAAAGCAAAACTATCAAGAGTTTTTCAATCGTATCGATTATTGGATAATGTTAAAAGCACCGAGTTTTAATAACGTGCATCAATGGCGATTAGAGCAAGAAAGTAAAATGGAAAGCTTACAGTACGATCTTTCTGTTGATGTGACGGTTGATAAAATAATGTCGAGTAATGAGGTTAAAAAGTTCATTGCCTATTTCCAACGTATCACTGAACATTGCCTTGTTAGTTTACCTGCGGAATGTGACTGGGTATTCCAACTCGATGATAAACGTAATATTGTCGATATGAGTTGATCGTTGGTGAAAAAATAGCTAACTTATCATATTTCAAGTTAGCTCATTTCAGTATATTAATTGATCGCAGATTGGATCAGATCAATTAATTCACTTTCAGTTGCTGGTTCTGAACTTAAATCCATTCCAGGGGCTCCGCCGCCAGCTAATGAATAAACAGTCGAACCGCAGTGATCATAATGGTACCAAATGCCATCAATACACACATCCGTATAACATTTTGGATTACGTATTAGTTCCATATTAATCACCTGTTAAGTTACAATTACCAAATAAATATATCGAGCAAGATACTTTTATTGCTCCCTTGCAATATATATAATCGCATTCCAGTGCTAATGGCTTTGATTTCGATCAATAAATAAATCACTTTCATTTTTACACGTGATTAACATCACAAATAAAGACAGTAAGTTCAAAATTAGTTTCTATAACTCCAAATAACCGTTCAGGCCAGTCATAGCAAGGCTACCTATTAATAAATAGTTATTGACCTTGTCTTAGTTATACGATTCAATCCTAAAATCATTTTTAAGTAGTGAAACAATAATGAAACAAAAAGTATCGACAACAGTACAAAGTGAAGCGACAAAATTAGCTAACGGCACAAAAAAACCGGGTCAAACCAGAGAGCAAACTAAGCTCATCACCGCCGGTATTGAGAAAGGCATTGCAGAATATAAAAAATTGCATAAAGCTAAAATGAGACAGCAAGATAAATTGAAGAAACAGCAGGCTAAAGTGACAGACCTTGATGTAAATGAAATTGATGAAAATATGCCAGAAGATAAACCCAAGACAAACGTTTTTCCTTGGATTTTATTGATTGTTAGCTGGGTTGGTTTTATCGCGTTTTATAAATTAAATTTTTAACTCTAATTTTAATTACAAACTAATTCTTTGAAGTCATGAGTTACTCTACTTTTTGATTTCAAAGAATTACATCTCTTACAAAAGTAATTGGTTGCACCACAAGCTTGCAATTTTTCGACTTCGCTCAAGCAATCAGGGCAATAATTCATCTTTTGATATGCTTGTTCGCAATGCTCACCTGTCGTTTTTTCTAGTTCTGGTTTAAACATTATTTGGCTCTCTTCTTAATTGCTCTAATTTATGACTTTATGACTTTAATTCTGTCCTTAGCTATTCAACCGAATTCGAGATGTTCCTGCTCTCCTCAGTTACTTTTTAGCTAATATTGTTAACAATGCTGGAGATCAAATGCTTCAATTTTGGTTTATTATATTCTTCAAATGCAATGGGCCGGCAAGCATGCATCGCCGCAACGCCAATACGTGCAGTATAAACACCGGCACTCACACCTTGGCTCAAACGTACACCAGTAACACCCGCTAAACTGGTCGTGCCAAATTCGTGCATCAGCTCGCTAATAGCGACTTCACTCACGCCAATAAACGCCAAATATTTGATTACTTTTAATAGCAATTTATAACGGTTTGCCAAAGATGGGCGCATACCGTAGATTTTACCGACTTCATCGACCATTTTCATACTGCGCCACAACGCCAGTAACATATCAACTGAAGCCCAAGGGCTCGCAGCTACAATAACGCCCGTATTCACACTGTGATTAGATATCTGAACCAATGCTGCATCATCCAGCGGCTTTACAAATACTTGTTCAACATGATTAACCGTTTCGCGATCATTATTATAATCAGGTAATTGAGCGATACAGTTATCAAACAAACTCGCTTGTGGTTTACCCGCATAAAATTTAGCTAATTTTTTTAATACTTTCTTCGCAGCGCCTTTATCGGTATTGGCTTTTAACGCGGTAGTTTGTTGCTGTATATCTGCTAGTGCAGCCATATTTTCTTTATCGGCGATAAAACTAAAACAAGTTCGCAGTGCAAAAATAGCAATGACCGAAATAAGCCCTAAAAAGGCCGTAGATAAACTCCAATGACTTGCACTTAATGACTGATATATATCAACTAATTGCCAGCCCATGATGAATAAAACCAATACTCCAAGAGTTGTAACCAGCTTCTTGAGGCCTTTAATTGGCAGCGCTTGCAAATCAATGCCAGGATAATGTTGTGATGTCACTTCATTTTCACTGCCACAAATAGACTCGGGCGGTTGTTCTTCAGCTTTTTCAAACTCGGGCGTGAAAACCTTAGCCTGCCGACTATGGATGTTTTGTTTTGATTTATCATCTTCTGGCATAGCAAAAGTGCTACCGTTATCTTGCTGTTTCATCGGCATTTATCTCCAATCAATTCATTTAAAATTGTATCTAATCGTATATGTGGCAGCACATCTTGATTTGTGAATGATAATCCACTGGGTGGGTTTAATAACGGTATCTGCCATTGTGTGAACGCCAGCCATTCGTCGCCTTCAGGAATGCGTGTCGGAATTGTCGGATGAATATACCCAATCCCTTCTCCAGTGCTGTTTTTACCCGCTATGCCCGCCTCGCCTTGATGCACAACTTCACGTGATGCTCTCACCGCTGCTGTAGCCTCACAAACAGGTTGAATACCTTCATATTGTGCATTCTTGTAAGCTTGTTGCACTATCACGCCCAGAAGCTGCCTGACCGCATCATGATCTTCACTTAATACTTGATCTATCTTGGTGGCAGCAAAGATCACCTTGTCTATTTTAGGCTTAAATAACTGTCGTAAACGCCCCTGATTTCCGTAAGTAAAACTCTCGGCGATATGGGTCATGGCTTGGCGCATATCGGCAAGATACTCAGGACCTGCATTGAGATTATTTACCACATCCACTAACACAAGTTGGCGGTCTATACGGTTAAAGAACCTTTTATAAAATGGTTCCACCAGCTGTTTTACATACGCTTGGTATTGTTTTCGGCAATAATCTAAATAACTATTTTCTGGTATTTTTTTATCATGATCTTCCGAAAAGCCACTTAATAAAGGAACAAAGCTAAGTAACTCCGGTGCCATATTACTTTCGGGCAACAAGAAACGCCCAGGCTGTATCAAACTCAAACTATGTTCTTGATACTTGCAGGCATGTAAAAACTTGGTATAGCGCTTATTAAGATCGCTTAGCACTTCATGATCAACAGCTGCTAAAGGATCAATAAGCTGTAGTTCATTAAACAAATCACCTAACAACTCACGCCTTGGTTGTGCTTGATACAAGGCTAAGCATTGTTGACACCAGCGTTGATAACTCATGTTGCGCAGCGGCAAATCTAATAACCATTCACCTGGATAATCGCGGATCTCTAAAAACAGCGAAAACTGTTCAGCTCGGAGCGGATTTAAACTCTTACCAGTATTTGCTAACCGAATTTCTAATAAACAACCGCTATTCGTTTTAGTCGATTGCGGCCACTGTGGCGAAGTTCCCGTCATACTTTGGTAATTAGCTTGATACTCAAATATTGGTAAGCTAGCATCGTCTAATGGACGTAACTTTACACCTAATAATCGCTCACTGAGCACTGGTGGAAATCCAGCTAAACTGGCTTTGTCATAATTAAGCAACTGATTTATTAAGCTGGTAATAAAAGTTGATTTACCACTTTGGCTTAACCCTGTAATACCAATGCAAAAGTGACGATTTTGTAGCTTGGCTACATTCGTCGCCATACTGGATTTACTTTCTTGTGTTAAAGCACTCGCAGTTTGCTTGGCCTTTCTGGCTAATTTGGATAGTTTATTTTCTGCTTTGCGCATAGCGTATTCTTGTTAATTAGGGAGAAAATAAGGAATTAATTCTCAATAGAGCAAGTATACATTATCTAGCTGAACTGAAGATGAATCAGTCACGATTTATTGTTTTTCGAGGTAAGTCTTATACGGAGGGTAAATAAGAGCATGACTCTGACTAGATAAAAATCATGCGCTTATTCGTAGTAAGTTTATGTACTAACGCTTATTACGATTGTTTGTTGTTTTGCCATAAGCATCAGCTTTAGCACGGCGTTTTTCACTCGAACGGCTATTACCACCATTACCGTTACCACCGCGGCCTTTACCTTTACCGCCGCGCCCAGCTTTATCATCATTGCCTTTTGGCTTCGGCTTTTTATTAAGATCCGGCTCATAACCAGGCAGCCATTGCGCCACTAAGCGTGTTTCTAAGATCTTTTCTACCTCTTCAAGCAACCAATTTTCATCTACACTCACTAGCGATAATGCAGTGCCAGATAAACCTGCACGACCAGTACGACCGATACGGTGAATATAGTCTTCCGCTTTATATGGTAACTCATAGTTGATCACGTATTTTAGATCTTGAATATCGAGACCACGCGCAGCGACGTCTGTTGCAACTAATGCGCGTACTTTACCTTGCTTAAATTCTTCTAAACCACGTTCACGTGCGCCTTGAGATTTATCACCATGTACGGAAATGGTTTTAATACCATCTTTACACATCTCTTTAGCAAGACTATCTGCGCCCACTTTAGTACGGGTAAAGATTAATACTTGTTTCCAGTTACGTGAACCAATCAAATAAGACGTTAATTCACGTTTGCGATCTTCATCAACGGCGTAAAATAATTGCTCAACTTGTGCTGCAGCAGTATTACGCTCGTCCACTTCGATGAGTAAAGGATCGCGTAATAATGTTTTACTTAGTTTAAAGATGGCTTCATCGAATGTTGCAGAGAATAACAATGTTTGGCGTTCATCAGGGATATGATTTAAAACTCGACGAATTTCATCCATAAAACCCATATCTAACATCCGATCGGCTTCATCGAACACTAGAAATTCAACAGCTTCTAAATTAACGACATCACGATGTAATAAATCCAGTAAGCGTCCAGGTGTAGCAACTAAAATGTCAGCGCCATGTAAAAGCGCTGTCACTTGGGGATTAATGCTCACACCACCGTAGGCGAGTGCAGCTGTTAATTCTGAACCTTCCGCGTAAGTTGCAAAGCTCTTATTTACTTGCTGGCATAGTTCACGGGTTGGCGTTAAAACTAAAGCGCGAACAGATTTTTTCTGAGTTTCAATCGCAGACGATTTATTGAGCGACGAATTATCAGCAGACGATTTATCTTTAGATAGTTGCTGAATAATAGGTAAGGCAAACGCAGCGGTTTTCCCCGTACCAGTTTGCGCACCCGCCATAACGTCTCTGCCGGCTAAAATAGCCGGAATAGCTTGTGCTTGAATTGGCGTTGGAGTTTCATAACCTAATTCAGTAACGCGTGTTACCAAACTAGCATGAAGATTTAATACAGAAAAACCCATAATGACCTAACTAACCTTACAAAAATTGCGACAAATTAATATGCCGCGCACTATAGCAGATACAGGGCATGTTTGCAGTTTTACTGATAAATAGCTTGAATTTTGATAGCGTCTATATTATCCATCTGCGCAGGTGCTCAGGATACGGTATTTTCATTTCAACCGAATAAACACTACGTCATAAAAAGCCAGACAACAAGTGTCTGGCTTTTTATTGTTAAAACGAACCTTAGTTTTGCGCTATTCCATCAAAGCATCTAAGCGTTTTAACGCAGCATCAACACCCACGTCTAATTGCTTAGTGCCAGCTAGATAGCGTTCTTTGAAAACATTAAACCAGCAAGCAAGGATGTCAGCATTGGCTTGTTCACCATGTTGATCCAGTACCAATGAAGCTACTTCAGCCGTTGCCAATTGATTATCTTTCGCTGCAGTACGAATTTGATATTGAGAGACCATTTCAGGATCAAATGAAATCACTGGTAGCGCTTGTAGCCAATGACTCTTCTTAAATATTTTCTTCGCTTCGCGCCAACTGCCATCGAGTAAGATATATAAAGGTCGTTTACCAGACTCTAAAACTGGCTTTCCAGTCTGAACGCGTTCACGCTCAACAACATACTCTTCAGGGAAAATAATAAAAGGTTGCCATTGCGGATCGTTAATAATGTCCAACATGGCTTGTTCAGGCTCAGTTCGAGACCACTGAAAAGCAAATGTATCAGGAATCACGTCAGCGATGAGACGACCGGTATTACTTGGTTTAATCATCTCATAGTCAAACATAACCAACATAAATGCCGCGCTAGACTCAACAACAGGCTGGTGTTCACAGATACAAAACTGTTTACCCAACATGCAATATTCACAACGAATAAGCCGCCCGCCGCGCGCTTTAAATGGCTTGGTGCTTTTAGCTAAACGCTCAATCGCCAACTTGTGCACATTATGAATTCGCATACTCTACCTGATCACTCGAAAAAATTGCTAAAAAAAACTCAGCCATTCAATTCAAATCACTTAAGTGATTGAAGCAAATGGCTGAGTTTGACCGACTTACGATTGTAAGTGGTAATTATTAATTATGGTGTTTACGATCTTCCAATTCAGATTTTGTTGCTTTAACCTGACGCATGAAGAAGTTTGCCATCGATGCAGCAGCAGGTTTCTTCTCTGGCGCTGGTACCTTAGTCGTGATTTTACGTGGCTTAGGTGCAACAGGAGCGGCTGTAACAACTTGTTTCGCAGCTTCAACTTTTAATAACTCAGCACGAGCAGCAAGAGCGTCTGGACGACTTGTTAAATTCTCAACACGAGCAGCATTAATATGTGCGGCTGTTAATGATGCAACATCAACGTGTCGTGGCGCTTCAGCTGGAGCAGCATTTGGACGCGTACGGATCACTTCGATAGAATAAAGCTTGCTTGAAACAGATTGCGTCGATTGTGAAACTTGTTCACGACGTAAACGTTCACCAGTCGATTTGAATTCTTGATACTGAACAGCTAACCAATTTTTTAAATGCATCAACATGCCTGCTTCAACTAATTCGCAGCAAGTTCGATTGTTATATTCAACTAATTTTGTTTCAGAGAAATATTTCTTGGCCTCTGCTTCTGAGCCGATGCGTTCAACTAGTTCGAACCATGTTGATAAACCTAAAACTGTATAATGACTCATTGTTTACCTTGCAGCTAACCGCTACTTTTATGTAGCTTTCTAAAAATTAAGGAGGCGGATTTTATACTTTTAACTCAGCATTTAAAAGCATATTTACGAAAAAAAATGAAAAATAATGCGATAACTCAAAATTGCTTATCATCAAGCTCATTTAGACTAGACTATTTTCAAATTATAAGGTTAGGAAATTACGTGAATTTGTAAAGGCTGAAATAAGTTTAATACGTAAGCTTATTCGCCAATAATGTCTTGCAGTGCCATTAATAAGATAATGCTGATAATGTCTTGTAGGTGTATCCAAGGCATCCATTGGGTGCCTGAGCCTATTTTCCCACCGAGACCAAACTTAAATGGCGGCAACATCTTTGCTAATGCACCGCCAGCGCCTAATACAACGCCTGTACGCAACAAACATGTGCGAATGCCATATCGTATGGCTTGGCTCGCTAAAGCTTCCCATTGCAAGCATAACTGACTAGCAAAGCTATTATCACCACATTCAGACTCTGTAATATCCTCATTACTACTGGCAACGCCGTAATAGCCAATCGCGGATCCGCTGATGAACACTTTAGGTTTGGTTACAGCACGCGCAAAGTAAGCTAACAGATCTGTTGTCATATCGACGCGGCTAGAGGTAATGATAGCTTTTTGACTGTCAGACCAGCGTTTATCGGCAATCGCTTCACCACACAGGTTAATGACAACATCAAAATATTCATCATCATTTAGTTCTGCGACGTTTGCTATACCACGCATTGGCGCGCTCACACGTTCAGGACTACGACTGACGATAACACGAACAATAAAGCCAGGAACGAAAAAAACCCCGTGGATACGGGGCTTTAAGATACAAATAATACTTCTATGACAACACAGTTTAGATAACTAAGTGTCCGATACCTGCGATGATTGGCAGAGTAATTATCGTACGTAGAATAAAGATGATAACTAAATCAAGGAAATTCACAGGGATACGACCACCCAACAGTAATGCACCAACTTCTGACATATAGATGAGCTGTGTTACCGATGTCGCTGCAATTACAAAGCGTGTTAAATCACTTTCAATTGATGAAGCTAGAATCGATGGCAAGAACATATCAGCAAAACCAACCACGATTGTTTGCGATGCTTGTACAGCTTCAGGAATACCTAACAATTCTAAGAATGGGATGAACGGTTGACCTAGTACAGAGAATACCGAAGTGTATTCTGCAATTACTAAGGCAATAGTTCCTAGCCCCATAACAACAGGAAGTACGCCAAATACCATATCTACAGCGTTGCCTAGACCTTCACTAAATACAGATTTAACTGATTTAACCTTTGCGGCTTTAGCGAGTGCCATCTCAAGGCCCCAGGAGAACGTAGTGTGTCCAGCAGGCACCGCTTCTGCGTCTGCGTCTGGTTTTGTACCATCAATGTAGAGGTTTTTCTTCATGCTTAGTGGTGGTAAGCGTGGAATAATCACGGCAGCAACGAAACCAGCAAGACAAATTGCCCCATAAAATGGCAAGAATAAGTGCTCTAGTTTAACTTGAGCAATAACCACAAGACTAAAGGTAATAGATACAGCTGAGAATGTAGTACCAACAACCGCAGCTTCACGTTGCGTATATTGTTTGTTTTCGTATTGCTTACTCGTAAGCAAAATACCAACACTACCGTCACCTAACCAAGACGCTACGCAATCAATCGCACTACGACCCGGTAAGTTAAACACTGGACGCATGATTTTACTTAGCATTGCTCCGAATAATTCTAATAAACCAAAGTTTAATAATAACGGTAATAATAAACCGGCAAAAATAAACACAGAGAAAAGTGTCGGTAATAAACCCGTAAGCACTAAACCACCCGTATTTTCTTCCCAAATAGCTTTAGGACCAAACTCAAAGAATGTCATTATAACGGCCGCACCACCAATTAAACGCACAACCATCCAAAGTGGTGATGGGCTTAATAAGCTATGCATGAATGCATTATTTTTAATGAAATTTGGTTGTACTAATTTGTACGCAATTGTAATCACTGACATGAAAGCAATAATTGCAGTGACCAGTGGCACTAAATAATCCCCAAGTAATGCTTGGATTGATTTCGCTAATACTGCTACTGGGATTGTTAAATCACCGTCGTAACTAATTGGAGCCATAAATACAAACAGACCTAACAATGATGGAAGTAGAAACATCCAAAAATTGCCTTTCTCTGTCGGTGTAGAAATTGAGTTAACATCGCTTTGCATAATAATCCCGCGTCATTGCTAATAAAAAGAATCCTTGTCATCTTGATATATTCAAAACTATACATCCAAACAACGATAGCGAGATTACCTGCAATCAATAAAATTAGCAACATTATGCACTAGCAGGGGTTTGCGACTCGACATTTACCATTTTATACCTATTGTTAGTAAGGATTCATAATTTAAAGCAAATAAATGCGGGTTCATTACTAATCAGCCACAATAATTTTATATGCAACAAAGGTAAATAAATATGCTCTCGCTATTTTATTGAAAATATTTAATAAAATTGCATAACAAAGTCAGTTAAATAAAGGCAGTAGTAAAGTAATCCAACAGAAAATATAATCCCAGCAAACTAATAACTAAATTAAATTAATATTCCAATAACAACCACGGATATAATTAACATTTATTTCACATTAAAGATTACTGTTTTATTGAAGACCACACCGATATTCTGTTTATTATGTTTATAATTCATACAAAATCTATGTGATAACTTTGAACTTGATCGAAGGAAACGTAAAACGACCACTAATACGCAGTCGTTTTATAGCCGTTATTACTTATTTAAAGCTAACTGAACCGCTTCAATTATACTTAACCGAACCGCATATTATAGCTAACTAAACCGCTTCATCTAGCTCAAATGAAGCATTAATTAACTTCTTGGTATAATCATGCTGAGGATTATGGAAGATATCATCAGCAGTTCCCTGCTCCATCACCTCACCTTTTTGCATGACTAGCACTCGGTCTGAGAGTGCCTTAACGACAGCCAGATCATGACTTATAAATAAGAAGCCTATATTGTTTTTGACTTGAATATCTTTCAGCAGGTCTATCACTGATAATTGCACAGAGCGATCCAATGCCGAAGTCGGTTCATCCAGCAATATAAATGACGGTTTTAATACTAACGCTCGAGCAATGGCAATACGCTGACGCTGACCACCTGAAAACTCATGTGGATAACGGTTTATTGAGTTGGGTTCTAAACGTACTTCTTGCAAAGCAATTCGCGCTCTCTGTAAGCGTTCTTTTCGGCTAAGGTGAGATTGATGCACTGTTAAACCTTCGGTAATAATATCACCAACCGTCATACGCGGTGACAATGATCCATACGGGTCTTGGAAAACCATTTGAACATCTTTCTTTAACTTGAAACGCTCATTTTCTGAAAGCGAGCTAAGCAGATAACCTTTATAAGTAATATCACCCGTTGATGGTAATAAACCAATTAACGCTCGTCCTAATGTCGACTTACCAGAGCCAGACTCACCAACAATGCCTAAGGTTTCACCTTGTTTAAGCGTTAGAGAAATGCCTTTTACGGCTTCAAAATACTCATTACGGCTGGGAATAAAATGTGGCTTAACTAAAAACTTAACTCTAATATCTTTCGCATCCAGTAACTGTTCGGCATCCCTACTCACTGGCTGTTTACGACCTTTGGGAATAGAACTGATCAACATCTTGGTATATTGATGTTGCGGATCATTAAAGATTGCTTTCGTTAGCCCCTCTTCCATCATTTCACCTTGGCACATAACCAAGACTCGATCGGCTAAGTGTTTTACAACGCCTAAATCATGGGTAATAAACAGAATAGCCATGCCCATTTCAGCTTGGATCTCTTTGATCAGATCGAGTACTTCAGCTTGTACCGTCACATCAAGCGCAGTCGTCGGCTCATCAGCGATGAGAATGTCGGGTTTATTGATCAGCGCCATTGCTATCATGATGCGCTGTAACTGCCCGCCTGAAAATTCATGGGGAAACTTATTAAGCGCTTTAACTGGTTCAGGTAGATGCACTAATTCAAATAATGCCAGTACCCGAGATTTAGCTTCGGATCTTGATACTTTACGGTGGCAAATAACAGCTTCAGTTACCTGAGTGCCAACACGCAAGTACGGATTGAGTGACGTCATCGGCTCTTGAAATATCATACCGATGCGATCGCCGCGAATTGATTGCATTTGTTTATCGGTTTTATCGAGAATCGATTCGCCTTCAAAATCAATATTTGACTGCGGATGAACGATAGCATTGTGCGGTAACAAGCTCATTAAGGCATTGGTGGAGACAGATTTACCGGAGCCTGACTCGCCAACGATGGCAAGTGTTTCACCCGCGTGTAAATCAAAGCTAATATCTTTTACAGCATCGACAATGCCATCATTAGTGGTAAAACTCACGGATAAATTGCGAACAGTTAAAATTGCTTGGTCTGACATAAGACGTCCTTATCAGCTTAATAATTGCGAAGATTGGTTTACAGCGGGAATAGCTTTTAATAACGAGAAACGCTGATGGGCTTTTCGCATATGCTCAAATTCATTGAGCCAATGATCTGAAGACTGCGCTCGACAAAATATTTCTATATGACGAAGAATATCTTCGCTCTGTTTTTCTATTAATGCTGAGGTTCTTTCTATTAGCTGACAGCTTTCTAGCGAGACAAATTGCAGTAAAGCATACGACTGATTTAATACAGAAAAAGCGCTATTATGCTGGCCTTGCTGGTTAAATATCCCAGATTGAGCAACCGCCGCATCCCGTAAGCCAGATAATAAGCAGGAAAATTGACACGGTCTGATGTCTTCATCATGAACGGCTTGCTGAATATGAATCGGCAGTTCCGCTAAAACATTGCTATATAAGCGGTGCGCTTCTGGCCAATAGCCTTGCTCCATAAGCTTCTCTGCTTCTAAATAATGCTGCCAACATTGTTGTATTTCCATCATGAACCTCGACTGTATAAGAATACCTCATCTTAATGATAATCATTATCAATCGCAAGTTAAAAAGGGAACATATTAATCGCTTAGAGAGCTTTGGCTATATTAAGGCATTAAAGTTTAAATACGGCCTGCACATTTAAACTTCAATGTTTCAGAGCAGTTATACTACTGTATGCACGATGACGCATTGTTAGCATTAACAGTAGAACAAGCACGTGCCATGACATGCTACCACCGGAGGAACCACCAGGAGAGGGGGTTGTCGGTAACGTCACAACGGCATCCTTATTATAACCAGCTATTATCATTACATCACGATCAGGCATGGTTAAAATGGCCTCTTCAAGCTTAGCATTATCTAATTTAGCGATATCACCAGTCCAGCTTATAAACTCCTGTTCAGCGTTAGAAGTGATTCCCTTTACCGTAATTACTTCATTTACAGAATAAACCCCGCTGCCTGTACCATTTATTACGCGTAATTGATAACGCTTATCCTTCGCACTTAATACCGCTAATACTTCAATATGACCATCAGCACTATCACGGTCATACGAACCATTATCCTCTAATACTACTTCCACACATTTATTACCAGCAGTGAGTTCCGCGGTATATAGGCGACTACCAGGACTTGGGCATTGACCCTCGACCATAGGGGCGCTTTTTATAATTTGGTTACCATCTGCAGTAAAGGAAAGCCATTTTTGCTCATTATTTAACAATAATAGTTGAGTATTTTCAGCGAGTGGCGTTTGCAAGGGCACCACGAATAAAACGTTATAGTTGTCTAGATTACTGGCGGTAAAATTGTAGTAACCATCCAATGGCGAATGAGTATCGAGGGTGTCACTATTCAAGCTATCACCTGTCGCATCAAAGAAGGAGGTTTTTAATAACGCAGCATCTAATAACGCATTACTGCGCAATAAGTGCTGGCTGATTGTCCCCGGCACAATTTGAACTCCAGACCCTGTTTGGATCCGACCGATGGCTTTGTTTACAAGCAGACTAGTGTTTTTTACGGTCATATAGCGCAGATACAATAACTCAAGCTCATTATCACTTAAAACACGATTATAGATCCTAAAGTCATCAACTTGCGCTGTTAATAAAGCGCCTTTAGGGGCAACTGTAGAGCCTAAAGTTAAGATGTTGGCATATCTAAGGAATTCGTTTAAATTGTTATTGTATTTATTAGTAACCTTACCATCAATAATAAACTGCGAGCCTTCGTCACTCATCGTCAAACCAACTAGATGCCATTCGTTATCGGTAATACGAGTGTCGGATCTGTAATCAGGCCCCCCACTATTCGGTCTCCCATCATCCATACCGAACGTACCGTCCCCGTAAGTCAGCAATTCAAATTTATCGCGCTCACTTTCCGTGCGGCTGGTAGATAACAATCGTTGCTTTCCGGATACTTGTGGGTCAAGTTTCACCCAAAGCAAAATACTACCTATTTTATTGGTATGTAGGCTTTTAATAGCTGCGACACTACCAGCATTACCTGCAATAGAGCGAGCACCGTTGCCTTGATAAGCATAGCCAAAGACGCCAGTAGAGTTTGACTTTGCAGCAGCTTCAGAATAAGTACCGCCATTGCCTTTACCAGAAGCGTCAATCACTGCAGTACCCGATGCTTCATCCAATGTCCAATGCAGCATCAAACCACGCTTTTCGTCAGCGGTTAATGGGATATCACCACTTTTAATTATTCCTCCATTGGCTAGTTCATCTTGATGTACTGTAAGACGAACCGGGATTTGATCCTCTAATGGAACCACATATTTTCCCGTCACGGCTAAGCGTAAGTTCATCGTTTTAGGGAGATGTGGACTCGCTATATTAAGCAGTTCTATTTCGGTATAACCCGTACGACCAGATGTAATGGTAATTTTGCTATCTACAAAGCGATACTCAGCCTGCGGGAAAGTACTGCTTGGAGCCACTTCAATGCCGATGCTAGCGGGGTATTGTGGAGCGTCCCCAGATAAACTAACATGCACTTTGATACGTTGATTACCCCCAATAATAACCGGGATTCTGTCAATTTTAGCCATAGGATACACGTCTAGTGTACGTTCCAAGCTCGTCTCATTACCTTGCTTATCTTTTGCTTTAAAACGAATAATATGACGCCCGGATTTATACGGACCTGGATTTTCTATGCTAACAGCGACCGCACCATCTTTTCCATCCAAAGCATAAACACCTTCGAAAGTATAAGGCGTTAAATCACCTGTCGCGGCAATTGCCATTGAATTGATATGAATAACAGGGGGCTGATCATCAACTTGGGGATTTGTCTTATTATCAAGCTCCTGTTTGTCGTTAATACCATCGCCATCGGTATCGCTATTGCTAGGATCTAAACCGGCATCAATTTCTTGTTTATCCGATAAACCATCGCCATCAGTATCTTTCACATAAGGGTCACTACCCACTAATGCTTCCTGATAATCTGACACACCATCACCGTCACTATCACCCGCTAATGTTGAGAGCGCGACTAATTCCATGTTCGCAGCAGGCATCACAATTTGGGCTGATGCCAAAGAAGGATTATTTAATAACTCAACATTGCCCTGCCAGCGAATGAATATTTGACTGTCTGGATTTGCAGCCACAATATTAACTTTTTGTCCAGCCGCATACTCGCCACTGCCACTTCCGCCCTCGATGGTCAAACGATATTTATTCGACGCGGGCGTAATGTATTTAGCAAAAGCCTGTATATCAGTGGCGGGTAATACACGATTGAAGATGCGTACATCATCAATGTCGCCCTGCCAGTATTTACCTTGCACACGCCCATTATTTCCGTCGAGCTGCACACCGATATAGGCTCTATTAATATTTGGCTTGCTGAAAAATGTGCTATTGGTATTAGCTACATCCTGTATACCATCCACATATAAGATAGTTTGCTTATCTTTAACGGTCGCAGCAATATGGTGCCAATTGCCATCATTAATTAATTTACTACCACGAATTAAAGGCGTACGCCCAGGACAATCGAATTCCAATTGCGCCAGTCCGTCACGAACATTAAGATTGAATTTCTCACACCAGCTGCGTGAGCTACTGGCCGATAACATATTATAAGTACCTGTCGCACCTTTAGGTAAGCGCACCCACCCCATAACGCGGCCTTTTGTTAGATCCTTAAAAGCAGGTAAAGCATTCGCAACATCGGCATAAAACTTATCAGTACTGCTTT
>Ga0105359_10001934_pt1 | contig 17343 bp, 8 predicted proteins | sample GOMGulsemesocosm_6_FD_83659 | JGI IMG/M metagenome (GOLD analysis project Ga0105359, IMG submission 83659) | Methane-oxidizing microbial communities from mesocosms in the Gulf of Mexico - GOM8C Gulf of Mexico | ecosystem: Environmental > Aquatic > Marine > Cold seeps | place: Gulf of Mexico...
AACATGATAGTTAAACAAGTACATTTCAAATATAAATATTAACCAACACCAAAAGCAAGTCTTTAGTATTGGTTAATATAATATTGTAATATTAACATTCACAATTTATATGATGTTATTTACAAATAGCTACATATAAGCCAGGTAACTAAAAGCTATAATTTCTTAAATTATTCAAACTCTGTCGAAAATTAAATTTATATAAGAATGATAGCGCTTACTATGAAAAAAACACACACTATTCAGTTATTTTTAATATTATTCTTTTTTAGTCTTACATTGTCAGCCTCACAACAAACTAATTATAAAGCATTAGAAAGTGGTTTTTCACCAATCACAATTTTAACCACGACAGCAGTCGGTAAACAGCTCTTCAAACTTTATCAAAATGCTGAAAATGGACCCGCAGAAATATTTCTAGCGTTAGAAAAAGTCAGTAAGACACCCGATTTTTTTGAAAACCCATATTATCAGTTTGCTTATTATCGCATTCACCACAAACTTGAACTCTCTAGAGGTCAACCAATCAAATCTGAGAATGCCATTAAACAGCTATTAAAATATGGTTTGGACAATAATATTGCGTGGATCATCGCTGAAGCGCAAATGTGGCAAGCAACTTTTCATGCAAAGAGAAGTGAAAATGACATAGGTTTAAAGCTCTTAGATAAAGCTATCATTACTGCAAAACAAAAAAACTACCTTAGATTATTGGGCCGTTCATATAATGCGCGAGCGATAATGTTATCATTTCAGGATAAACATTATTTAGCGCAACAAGAATACCTTAAAGCTTTAGAGGTATTTAAAAACTACCCAGGCGATCCCTATTTAAGTAAAATTTCTTCAAATATCGCCGTTATATTCACTGACATGGAGCTATGGCAAAAAGCCCAAGAGTATAATAACCAAGCAATTAAATATTATCAGGAAACAAACATTAAAAGTGCACACCAACTTGCTGCATTTCATATAAATGCAGCTTATATTGAAAAGCATTTAACTGATGATGACAGCGCTGCCAAGCAAAAATTTCATTTAGATTTAGCCCTAAAATATACAAAAGAGTCTGGCATCATTAGAGTATTAACCTTAGTTGAAATTGAATTATCAGAATATTGGTTAAATAACCAAGAATTTGAATTATCGTTAAGCTTTGCCCAGAAATGTTTGTTTAACGCAATAAAGATTAAAGATTTAGATTCAAGTGGGGAGTGTTCATTATTAGAAGGTCAAGTTTATATGGCACTTGAGAAATTTGATAAAGCTGAAACATTTTTATTAAATAGTTTAGATTACTTTGATCAATCAGACTCAATAATCAGTCACCACAACGCCTACGAACAACTTTTTTATTTACACAAAACCCAACATAATTTTGAACAAGCATTAAAGTTCAAAGAGCTTTTCCACCAAACTAAAATAAAACACTTGTTTAATACTAGAAACGATAAAATTAACCACTTAGAGCAAAAATATGCGGTTCAAAGCAAACAACAAAAAATCACATTATTAAGTACTGAAAACCAGTTAAAAAGTGCCAAACTAGCACAACAATCTTTAAGGGAACAACTTTGGCTGTTATGTTTATTGCTCGCACTGATTGCTTTTTATTATTTAATCAGACGCCATATCAAATTAAAAAGCTCGAACACTCAGTTATATCATCAATCCCATCATGATGCGCTAACGGGATTATTTAATCGTCGTTATTTTGAAGAATACATGAACACCCTTCCCCTTGATGATAACAAAACATATATCCTGGCAATTATTGACATTGATTATTTCAAAAGGGTCAATGATACCTATGGCCATGATATTGGTGATGAAGTTTTATGTCATTTTGCAAGTATCTTAGCTGAAAATATCAAGCATCACGGCTTTGTTACACGCTGGGGAGGTGAAGAATTTGTCATTACTTTTTCACAAAGTAATTTGGAAAATGTAAAACCACTTTTATCTATAATAAAGGACACGATACAGAATACAAAAATTAAAACCGCAAAAGGTAACTTGTCTATTACAGCGTCAATCGGAGTCAGTGCAACCATAAAAGCTAAATCATTAAAAAATCAATGGTCAATCGCCATTAAAGATGCAGATAAAGCATTATATAAGGCAAAAAAATCTGGTCGAAATCATATTGTATACACATATTAAATGTAATCGAAAAAACGCAATGGGAAATAACTTCAAGTAGTTGATTTGTAAATGCTCACAGCGTGATTTAAATCAAAGTCCGACCTGATTTGGTGGAATTTATTTCAATTAATTACATTTTTATTGCTTAGTTTTACACTTTGTAGCATCACTTTAAATGTCGTTTTTTTATACTTAGCTTTCGAGTTATTAGAGGTTGGCATGGAAAAATACATTCGCGCATTAAAAAAGCTATCAGTGTTAGTTGTTGAAGATGATCATTTTCAACAAACGGCTTTAGTGCACATGATTAATAGATTACATATTCATGATGTTGAAACTGCATCTGATGGTGTTATTGCATTAGAGGTTTTATCTACTCGTAATGTAGATATCATTATTTGCGATTTATCTATGCCTAATATGGATGGTTTAGCTTTGATCCGTGAACTCTCAGAGCAAAATTTCACAGGGAGTATCTTACTCTCAAGTGCCATGGATAGCAGCTTAATTCGCAGTGCAGCTAATATGACTAATACCTATGGTTTAAAGTTATTAGGGGCAATCAATAAGCCACCAGAACCTAAAACGCTCTTAAAGTTTTTATTAAGTCATTATCAAATTAAGAAAAATAAACTTAACGAAAATGCAAGTATAAAACTCACTCAGAATGAAATTGAGCAAGCCATAAAAAATCAAGATATTGTGCCATTTTTCCAACCTCAAATATGCATGACGACAGGTAAAATGATATCTGTTGAATCATTGGTTAGACTAAAGCACCCTAAATATGGCGTGCTATCTCCAATCGCTTTTTTAGACGCCATAGAAAAAAATAATATGATGGCTGAGCTGACTGAAATCATGTATCTCAGTAGCATAAACGCAATGTCAAAACTCCCAGATACATTAAGTAATTTGAATTTATCGATAAATATTTCTGCATCAAGTTTAAACAATAATATTGTTGAGTATTTATTATTAAACCTAGAAACAGATCAAATTATGCAGCAAAGAAAAATAACGTTAGAAATCACAGAGCAAGTATGCATTGCCGAATATAAATCAGCGATTGAAACATTGTCACGCTTAAGAATGCGCGGTTTTGATCTGGCCGTTGACGATTTTGGCATTGGATATTCAACTATGGAACAAATCAGTCAATTTCCATTTAACGAGATGAAAATTGATCGTGCGTTTGTATCTAAAATGGATACTGAAGAAAGTGCATATATCATAGTTGAATCTTGTATTTTATTAGCAAAAAACCTGGGACTACGCATTGTTGCTGAAGGGGTTGAAAACATTCACCAATGGAAACTACTAAAGGCGTTGGGTTGTGATGTCGCACAAGGATATTTTATCAGTAAACCTGTTTCTATTGAAAAGCTTCATATTGCAAATGAAAAATGGCTAACACAGCATCAATCATTAACTACCATTACCCCACTAGATTGCGCTCCTGTAGCCGATACGATGCAAGGAGTTTAATTTAATGCTTACTCCAAAAACAAACAACGCAAATTTCTTTAAAAACAAAAAAGTATTAGTACTCGATGATTGCCAGATAATTTTAAATGCCACACGTTTGATGTTAGTACGTCATGGTTGTGCACCAAATAATATTATTTTAGTTAAAAATGCAAAATTAGCATTATCTGCATGTACTGCCCATAAATTTGATTTCATATTATGTGATTATAACTTAGGCAGTGGTAGCGATGGTTTACAGCTAATCGAAGAGTTAAATACAAAAAAACTATTACCAGAAGATACCGTTGTATTTGTGGTGACAGGGGAAATGAGCAAAAGTGTTTTTTATGGTTTTTCTGAATATGAGCCTGATGGATATTTAATTAAACCATTAAATATCAATTCAATTGTTACGCGTTTGATTAACTGCTATCGACTAAAACAAGTCGGAAAAAAAGTGCGAAATACCTATTTAAAAGAAGGTAAAGAAGCCGCTTTTGAAATGTGTACAAAATATGAGAAAGCCCCTGCTGTTGCATATATCAAAGCACGAATATATGAAGATGAAAAAGATTTTGCAGCCGCACAAAAAATATATATTAACTTAATTAAAAACAATGATAGTAAAGCACGTATTTTATTGTCTACTTTGTTATTAAATGAGCAAAAATACGATATTGCGCTCAAAGTGATTGACCCTTTAATTAAAGATAAAAAATTCAGATTTAATGCTTTACAGATACAGTCTAAATGCTTTTTAAAACAAAATAAAATGCAATATGCCTTAGATGCTTTATTAGCAATTTGCGAGATTTCATCAAATAGTGTTGAGAGACTATTGTGTGTTTATAATTTAGCACTACAGCTAAATCAAAGTGATTTATTGCCTATTTTAAGTAATAAAATCAATACCAGATTAAAGAACTCTATTTGGAATACAGTTGACTACTCATTAAATTCTGCGCGATGCCATTTAATTTGTGCCGAAAAAGAGCAAGATCCAACGAAGCGTAATGCACATTTAATTGAGTTTAAAAAACGTTTAAAGTTAACCGAAAAACAATTTCGCCTATCTGATTATCAAGATCATAGAGATTTATTAAATTGTCGTTTTGAATTACTTAACGGAAAAATAAAAGATGCGATTACAATCTACCAAGCATATTTAGATGAAAACCAGCTAAAAACACATGATTTTTATGCGTATTTAGATGAACATCATATTATCCAAACATTAGGTAAAAAAAGAGCGTTAAGCCAACCTGAGCTAAGCGACTCTGATTTAGATTTAACCAAAAAGAGCTTACTCGCATCACAAGATCAATTACAAAGAAATACTGATCACAAAATATCACATTTAAAACGTGAAGCTGCAATAGCAAGTAATACCGATGACTTTATGTCTGCGGTAAAACAATGGTTAGAGATTTGGGAGCTAAAACCTTTTGAGGTTAATTCAGCCTTAGCTTTAATAAAGAGCTTTTCTAATGCACTGCCTATGTCAGTGCCTATCGCTAAATTAAAGCAAGTATATTCTGAAGCATGCCAAACCGTTGAATTAAATTTATCAAAAGCACAACGACCTCAATGGTTTATCGAAACCAATAAAAGTGTTAGACAAGCAATTGAACAACTGGAAACTTCCTAATGCTAATTAAAATCAAATTAATCAGTGTATTTTTTATATTTTTGATTTCAACATTTAATAGTTTTGCTTCTGGTGAGTCTGTAACCCGCTTTACTGAAAAGGAATCACACTGGCTTAAAAACAAACAAAAATTGATTGTTGGTATCACTGATTTTGACTACCCACCTTATATAATTCATAGCAATGATGGCAAAGTATTAGGTATTTATTCCGATTATCTTAAACTTATATCGAGTGAACTAGGGCTTAATATTGAATATAAGTTTATCTCTTCAGTTAAAGAGATTGAAGAAGCTTTAAAATCAGGTATCGTTGATATTGTGCCTGGTTTTTCTAAAACTAAAAGAAGAGCTGAGTTTCTGGCATTCACTCAAGCATTTATGGAAATTCCTCGCTCTATTTTAGTGCAGCAAAATGCCAAATACTCCCCTATAAGTGCTTTAACATCATTTAATACCAGTACTTTTGCTGTCGAGCGTAGTTTTGCAACCTCTGCAGAGCTTAAAAAGCATTTACCTGAGGCAAAGCTATTCGAAGTTACCAGTACAGAAGAAGCAATTAGTGCTGTTAAGTTTGGTTTAGCTGATGCGTATTTAGGTGATCATATTCTAAATAACTTCATCCTTGATAAAGTACAAAATAAACAATTAAAATTAGTCACTATTTCTGATATAGCTCCAGATACTTCTCGATTTGCCTTGCCACAAGACACTCATATTTTACAAACAACAATCGATAAAGTATTACCGTCAATTGATGAAGCAACCCATGCTTATATCCGTGCAAGATGGAACAAATCTAACTTGACTAAAAAACAAGGTAAAATACCTTTAATTTTAACAAGTGCTGAACAACAATGGTTAAAAAATCATAAAACAATTAAATACGCCACACATGATAACTTAGCACCATTTAGCTATATGGAAGATGGTATCGAGACAGGATTATCAATTGAGTTATTACAAATAATAGAACAGAAGCTAGGTGTTATTTTTGAACCCATCGCAGTAAAATCATGGTTTGATGCCATGACAAAACTCAATGATGATGAAATTCAATTATTACCTACCTTAAGTCAATTTCAAGCGGCGTCTTATAATTTAAATACATCAAGTAGATACCATGTATCGCCATGGGTTGTAATTGCAAAAGCTAAAAACCCATTAACATTCGAACAGCTTTCTACAAAAGATTTAATTATCGCAAATTCAGCTGGAACTTTGACTAATAAGCAAGTACAACTCAAGTTACCTCAAAGCAGCATAGTAAATACCCCAAATATACAACACAGCATTTCTCTGATAGAAACAGGTGAGGCCGATATCATGTTCTCGTTATTACCGAGTATTTCTCCTTGGCTTCAAGGCGAAAATATTGGTAAGTTTAAAATTCTAAATGATTTAACCGCCAATCAAAACGTTGATATGCATTTTGGCAGTACAGATCAAAATAAAGTGTTATTAAATATTATTAATAAAGTGCTAAATGAAATAGGGAAAAATGAATTACAGCAAATCAACCAAAAATGGTCAAAAGTAAATGTTAATCAGAGTACTGATTTAAAACAAATTATTTTTTATAGTTTGATCGTTTCAATTATTGTAATTTTCCTCATTTCCGGAATTTTATATTGGAATCGCACCCTTCAATTACAAGTAACACACAGAACTAAAGCAGAACAAAGAGCAATCAAAGCTGAATATGAGCTAAATTCTGTTACCGATGCGATACCAGGTGCTGTAACTCAATTTTCGATTAGTGATAAACAGCAATTAGAGTTTAGCTATTTAAGTCGTGGTATAGAACGGTTTAGTCCATACAGTCAATCTGAGGTAATGGATAACCCTGAACTATTTTTTAGTGCCATTCTCCCTGAAGATAGAGATAAATTAATAGAAACTAAAAAGCGCTCGGCATCAAAAGGCATCGTAATAGATGTCGAATTTAGAGTGTCTTTTAGTGAAAACACCTTAGATTGGCTTCATATTACAGCTTTCCCAACCAAGATTAATAATAAACGCATTTGGAATGGTGTTTTACTTAATATAAATGAACGTAAACAACAAGAATTTGCATTATCAAAAGCGAAAGAGGCAGCAGAACAAGCTGATAAAGCAAAGTCACGCTTTCTGGCTATGATGAGCCATGAAATAAGAACACCGCTCAGTGGCATTATTGGCATGATTGAGCTGTTTTCATTTTCGTCTTTAACTAAAAGTCAGTTAAATGACTTAAATGCAATTGATAATAGTGCTAATAATTTATTGCATATTTTAAATGATGTATTAGATCATTCAAAAATGGAAACTGGCGAATTTAGTGTTGAAAACATTGAATGTGATCTGCTCGAATTGTCTGAAAACATAATAAAACATCATGCTCATACAGCATCATCAAAAGGCTTATCTTTATATTTAGACTTTGATTCAAAACTTAATTATAAAATTGTCACAGATCCCATGCGACTATTACAAATATTAAATAATTTAGTATCTAACGCCATTAAGTTTACAAAATCTGGTCATGTCACACTATCACTAGAGCAAACTCTGCTAAATGAAACAGAACAAACAATATGTTTTAGCATCAAAGATACCGGCATAGGTATCTCTCCAAATGACCAAAGAAAGCTATTTACCCCTTTTGTACAAGCACAGGACTCTACTTCGCGCCAATATGGCGGCACTGGATTAGGGCTAGCAATTTGTAAAATGCTTGCTGAACGCTTAGGTGGCGAAATAAAAATAAACAGCGTACTGGGTAAAGGCACTGATTTTTCGTTTAATCTCACATTAGAATATAGTGATGAAGTATTTGAACCAAAAATAAATCAAGATTTACCTTTTGTATTAATCGACAAAGCTAATAGAGCAAGTAATAAAATAAAAAATTACTTCTCTAGCTGGAATATTCCGTTAGTGTGTTTACCTTTTGACAATCACAATATAGAAAGATTTAAAGCCACTTTACCTCAAGGAAAGTGCATTTTTATTTGTGATGAGCTAATCATTTCGCAAAATAATTTAATAACCCATAACAGCCAGTCTATATGGGTAGAATTAAGTAAGCGTAATTTTTCACCTGAGCCAGGTAAGTTAATTATTTCAACTGCGCCGTTACTTATTTCTTCTTTAGTTTATACGCTTAATCAAGCTCAAAATGAAAGGAATGATGAGTTATATGAAATCGTTTCATTTGATGAAATTGTACCAATAGAGCAAGTCACACGTGAGCAAGCATTAAATAATGGCCAACTTATTTTAGTGGCTGAAGATCACCCAACAAACCAAATGGTTATAAAGAGACAACTCGAAAAGCTAAATTATCATGCCGATTTTGTTGACGATGGTGTACAGGCGCTAAAAGCAATTGATAACCATAACTATGGTTTATTATTAACCGATTGTCATATGCCTCACTTAGATGGCTATGAATTAACAAAAACATTACGAAGTCAGAATAACCAAATACCGATTATCGCCTTAACTGCAAATGCACTGACAGGTGAATCTGAGCATTGCACATCTTTAGGCATGGATGACTTTCTCACTAAACCAGTATCAATTAACTTATTAAAACAAGTTATTGAAAAGTTCTTACCTGATCACAATACCTTAGAATTTTCTCAAAGTGCTGATGACAATAATGAAGCGTTATTACAAGATGATGATCTTGAAGATGCCCTGCAAAGCATACTCAACCATCCCTGCGATATTACTGATGAAACGGATAGTGATTCTTTAATACTTAATGACGCTGACTTGGATCTTGATTTAGTTGAGATAGATGATTTTGACGCAGATTTAGAGGCTATTTTAAATACCACTGAACCAGTACTGATAACTACCCCGCCTAGTTTAAATGTGAACGCAGCCGTGGCAACAAATATTATTGATATACAAAAACTCTATGAAATGTTTGGTGATGCAGATGTCATTGCAACACTGTTACAAGAGTTTATAGCCACAACTGAAGACTCAATTAAAGAAGTTTGTGTTTTAATGAACGATGCACAGCTAGAAGATGTCGCCCTAATAGCCCATAGGATCAAAGGGGCTGCAAGCATGATATCAGCAAACAACTTAAAGCAAGCATGCCAAATGTTTGAGCGCTATTGTAAAAATAACAATCAAGTCTCTGCACACGAGAGCTTTGATGTTATAACAAACGAATTTAGCCAATTTAAACTCCATTACCCTATTGCGTTAGAAAATTTATCTAATGCTAATGAACAACTCTAGACAGTAACTATGATTAATCTATATAAATACCAAAAAATAGAAACTTTATATTTAAAGTTTATTTTAATGCTCATTTTGATGTTTTCTAATGTTGATAGTACTGCAAGTACTAAGCTTCATAATTTGAAATTAGAGCAATTATCTGTTGAACAAGGCTTAACCCAAGGTACGATTAAGTCTATTTTACAAGATAAATCTGGCTTAATTTGGATCGCCACAGAAAATGGTATCAATGTATACGATGGTTATCATTTTAAACAACTAACAGATCCTGATGGTGGCTATAAAACCATTAAAGTTAATCTATTAAAAGAAGATTCTAGAGGGCTTATTTGGATCAATTTTTCGCAAAAAGGCTTATATACTTTTGATCCACAAAAAAACAAATACACACTCATATTTAAAAATGAAATTGATGACAATGCTTCTTTTGTTACCGATCTTGTTGAAGGCTCAAATGGGGATATATGGATCACAACAGCAAAAAAAGTGATAAAATATAACTTTAATAGCAAACAAACAGCTCATAAAATAGATTTATCTCAAAAGCTTCCCAGCTTATCAAAAATTTATACCGTCACTATCAACAATAATATTTTATACATAGGCACAGAGTTAGGCGTGTATGCCTATGATACTGAGTCTAACGTCTGTCGTAAGATCCCTGATTTTGTCACACTTTCTGACGATGATTTGGCATTCAACCCAATTGAAGCTAAGAAAATATATTCGCAATATGTTTATGATGATCGTGTTTTATATATTGCTACTAACGATGGTGTTTTTAGTTTAAATATTGAAAACATCTCTAAATTCATAAACAAAGAACAACAATTAGCCTCACCTAAACTGATAGGTAAACACATCTCCACTTGGTCAACCTTTGCTCAAGAGAAAGACTTATATTTTGCCACCGAAACCGGACTTTGGCATCTTGATATGCCTACAAATACAATTAAACGCATGTTTGGTTTTAGTGATACTGTTGAGTATTTATCAAGTGATCATATGTTATCACTAATGGTAGATCGACAAGGTAGCTTTTGGCTTGGCTCCTCATCAACTGGAATTTATAAATGGGATCCTAAAAGAGAGCTAATCACTAATTTTCAACATAAAAAAAATAATCTACATAGCTTGAGTCATGGTGAGGTATGGTCAGTATTACAACATAATACCAATGAAAACTTAGCATGGGTTGGCACTGCCAATGGTCTTAATTTAATAGATCGCAGCAATAAAAATGTTGAACGTTTCTTCAATGGCAAACGTGTTGAAATGTCATATTCTGAAAACCATATCTCAAATATTATTCAGTTTAATGATTCAACCCTATTATTAAATACTGCAAGGGGTATCAAGTTTTTTGATACTAAGAGTAAGAATTTCACCACACTTGATACAACAAAAGAAATTCAAACGTTATTTGAAGAAGCCGCAGGCTATATTAGTGAAACAGGTGAATTTTGGCTGCATAACCTTCAAGGTATTTTTAAAATAAGCCTTAAAACAAATACAGTAAAGCATTTTAAAAGCGACGATCCCAATTTAAATTTAGATAATATTTATACAATTTTAGGTTATTTACCAAACTCAAATTTATTATTAATATCATTTTGGGATGCATTATGGTCATTAGATGTTAATACCGGAGCTTATAAACAAGTTTACCGTCATGCCAATAGTTTAAAAAGTGAATATCCTTATATACTCAACTGGTTGGTCGATGACAATATTTTATGGTTAGTTATCTATAACAAAGGTTTAGTTGGTTTATCAATGGATGATATGTCAATTACACATCAATTTAATAATGATAATTCAATTATTGATAACGTGATCTATGGCATTAATAAAGATAGGGACGGCGACCTTTGGTTTTCGAGCCATACAGGCGTGTATTTATTAGATAACAAAACCCATCATATACGTCACTTTGATACCAGTAATGGTTTCTCGGCCAGAGAATTTAATGGTAATGCCACAACGCAATTAAATGGTGGTTTATTTGCATTTGGCTCAACCGCGGGTGTAAGTATATTTGATCCTATGCAATTAAAGCAGACAATAGCAGATGAACAATTACCGGCAAAAATCACTGGAGTTGAAGTACTCTCAAGATCAATCAATTCGCCATTATTATTTAAAGACAATCAAATCATAAACCTTAAGCATGATGATATTGGTATAAAGATCAGTTTTTCAAATTTAAACTATCAAAATAATGGTCATGTAAAATATAAATATAAACTAACAGGCGATAGTACACTCACCTACCCGGCATCATTTGAAAACCAAGTTACTTTCCCTAATTTATCATCGGGTACGCATGTTTTTGAAGTACAAGCACAGCGACCATTAACGGGTACCTACTCACCGCCAAGTAAACTTACTTTTGTGGTTGAATATGCTCCTTGGTTATCACCATTTGCCTATACGATTTATGCCATATTATTAGGCATAGCCGGTGCGAAATGGATAATATATAGACAAAAACAGCAAAAAGCATTGCTCAATGCCCATGAAGAAGTAAAACAAAGAGAGCATCGACTGCAATTAGCATTAAAGGGCAGTAATAGTGAAGTATGGGAATGGCAATTAAAAAATAATCATCAATACTCTGTACGACTGTCTAAAGAACTGGGTTATTGTAACGAAACCTCTTCTGTTGCTATGCCACAATATTTTAATTTGATTCACCCTGATGATATCGAGCAGTATCTTGAAACTTGGCTTAATTTTATTAACAAGCAATACGACCTGAATGCTGAGCAAGACAATTTTTCATGCACTTATAGACTAAGAAGTTCAGAGGGAAATTGGTTATGGTATCGCGATCTTGGCAAAGTTGTATCTGCAAATAAAACAGGTAAAGCAACTAAAATCACAGGCGCTTATAGCAATATAACCCAGACTAAAGCGGATGAAGAACGCTCACAATATTATGGCGAAGCATTTCAAAATACCCAAGATTGGGTGATGATTATCTCTGAAGACCGCAATAAAATGATTGCGAACCAAACATTTTGTCGTGCTTTTAATTTGCCTCATTCTGAAATTGCCTTTGATCCGAAATACTTAGGCTTTGAGCCAAAAAGGATCAGTCAATATAAAATCTTAATCGATTCATTGAATGAAAATGAGCATTGCCGTACTGAAGAAGTGATTCAAATGCCAAATGGCACACAACGTAATGTCATTATCAATATCAGCATGTGTAAAACAGTTGGCCAAAAAGGTTATCATTACTTATGTGTTATGACAGATATAAGTGCATTAAAAAAAGCTGAAGAAGAGCTTAGGCATTTGGCAAGTTATGATCATTTAACAAACTTACCAAATCGTACTTTACTGTTAAATAGAGTGAATCAAACCATAAGCTGTGCACAAAGAAACAATACAAGCTTTGCATTATTGTTTATTGATTTAGACAGATTTAAGCAAGTGAATGATTCTTTAGGTCATGATGTAGGTGATATTTTGCTTAAAAATATTGCAACCCGATTAACCTCATCATTAAGAAGCAATGACACCGTTGCTCGCCTAGGTGGCGATGAATTTGTTGTTTTATTAGATATTGGCGTTGATGAAAAATCAGCAAGCTGTATTGCAGATAAAATCATTAAAGAGATTCAAAAACCCGTTAACTTGAACGATACAATTGTCAGTGTCGGTGCCAGCATAGGTATTGCTTTATATCCAAATAACGGTGATTCTAGCGATAAATTACTCAAATCAGCTGATTTGGCGATGTATAGCGCCAAAAATGAAGGTCGAGATAATTATAAGTTCTATACGCCACAAATGAATATTGAAGCGACTGCACGATTGGAAAAAGAGTCGAATATCAAAATAGCACATAGTAACAATGAATTTATTAATCATTATCAGCCAATTGTTGATGGCAGACATAAGGATGCTGTTGGTGTTGAATTATTAATGCGTTGGGATAGTCCAAATGGCCTGATCTCACCTTTTCAATTTATTCCAATTGCAGAAGAAATTGGCTTAATAATTCAAATGACAGAAGCTGCTTTAGTGCGCGGGTTAACAGATCTCAAACAGTGGCAAAAAACAAACCCAGACTTTTATTTATCTATCAACTTATCTCCTAAGCATTTTATGCAAGATAATTTAGTTGAATTTATACAATCCCAACTCTCATTATTTGATATTTCAAGTGATACTTTACGAGTAGAAGTGACTGAGAGCATGTTAATATCAGACCCTAAAAAAGCCATAAATATTATGTGTGAGCTTTCTAAAACAGGCGTGAAAATCGCTTTAGATGATTTTGGTACCGGCTTTTCATCATTATCTTATTTAAAACAATTACCTTTAGATATTATAAAAATAGACCGAAGTTTTGTAATGGGTATTAATGAAAATCCAGCCGATGAAGCCATAATAGATGCTACATTAGTATTAGCTAAAAGCTTAAATATGGCATGTATTGCAGAAGGCATAGAAACAAAAGCACAACATGACTATTTAGTTGACCGAGGCTGTCATTTAATTCAAGGATATTATTATAGTAAACCTGTTAGTGCCCAGTTTATCTTGAATAATGAAACTGCTAATGTTGCTTAATATCGGCCCACAAAAAAATTGATAACGGTATCAGAGTTAATGATTAGAACATAAGGATATAAAAAAGTATGGAGTTTTCTGCAAGACAAACAGTCATAATTGCTGTTTTAGTATTGTTCATAGGAAAATTTTTAACTAAGCGTATAAATGCTTTAAAAGAGTTTAATATTCCCGAGCCTGTTAGTGGTGGTATGTTAGCCTCATTATGTTTTAGTCTCATTTACGTGATTTTTGACTACAGCATTAGTTTTTCTTTAATGCAAAGAGATGTTTTATTAGTGGTATTTTTTACTACGATAGGTCTAAATGCTAAATTTTCGACTTTGTTGGAAGGAGGAAAATCACTTGTTATATTATTGCTATTAGCAATTTGCTATTTGTTTTTACAAAACCTAACTGGTATTGGCGCAACTATGCTTACGGATTTACCACCGGCAACAGGCATTTTAGGAGGGTCAGTCTCCCTTAGTGGTGGCCATGGTACAGCAATAGCTTGGGCGCCTAGTTTTAAAAACCAATTTGGTGTGATTAATGCTGCTGAAATAGGCATTGCATGCGCAACATTTGGATTAGTATTAGGTGGCGTGATCGGTGGTCCAATCGCCAAGCACTTAATTAATAAACATAATTTAACATCTACAAGTACTGCACAATTGAGTGTTGGCATACAGAATGAAAAACAACAATCAATCAGTGTAGATTCTGTTTTAACATTATTATTAGTATTGAGTATCGCCGTAGGATTAGGCCTTAACTTACATAAGTTATTAGCTTCAATGGGCGTCATGTTACCCATTTTTGTACCTTGCTTATTTGCTGGTATTTTATTAACTAATACAGTTCCTTTAATATTTAAAAACATCACTTGGGTGAGTCAAACACCGACACTTGCGTTAGTGAGCGATTTAAGTTTAGGTTTGTTTTTAGCCATGTCTTTAATGAGTTTACAATTATGGGCACTCGTTGATTTAGCCGGTCCTATATTACTCATTTTATTAGCGCAACTTTTGTTAACACTTAGTTTTAGCATATTTGTTGTTTTTAGGTTATTAGGAAAAAACTATGATGCTGCAGTGATCACATCTGGCTACGCAGGACTTGCCTTAGGCGCAACGCCAACAGCTATCGCTAATATGACAGCTGTAACAAAAAAATACGGCGCATCACCGAAAGCCTTTATTATAGTCCCCCTGGTTGGCGCATTTTTTATTGATATTTCCAACGCAGTGATCATTCAAACCATGCTCAACTGGGTTAGCTAATCATTGTCTTAACCCTATTTAAAACTGAAACCTGAGTACTTTCTCTCAGGTTTCAGTTCCTTGTTTCTCAAACAGTTTCTAAAACCTCTTCAATTTGCGCCATTTGATGCTCAGCTATATTTTCAGAATATCTATGGGTTAATTCCTCGGTATTGCCACGCATTAATATCGTAGTTCGAAATAGCTCTTCCATGACATCAACAACACGATTACGGTAATTTGAATGTTTCATACTGCCATCTTCGTTAAACTCTTTATAAGCCATAGGTACAGACGATTGATTTGGAATAGTAAACATGCGCATCCAACGACCTAAAGTCCTTAAGTTATTCACCACATTAAATGATTGTGACCCTCCCGTTACTTGCATTACCGCTAACGTTCGCCCTTGAGTTGGACGAACAGCACCAATACTTAGCGGGATCCAATCAATTTGATTTTTAAACACTGATGAAAAATTACCATGTATTTCGGGAGAGCACCACACCATAGCTTCTGACCATATTGCAAGTTCAACAAGCTCCTTTACTTTGGGGTGCGCTCTTGATTCTCCATCAAAAATAGGCAAACCAGTTGGATCAAATATACGCACCTCTGCGCCAAACTCAGTTAGAATTTTTGCACTTTCTAACGCTAACTTTTTACTATAAGAGTCCTCTCTTAATGAACCATATAAAACTAATACTCTTGGCGCATGGGTTTTGCTTTTAGCCGATTTAAGCTTTTCAGTAATACTTGCAACAGAATGCTTTGGTAAATTATTAAACATTTAAATATCCTTTATTCTAGATTTATCGAAATAATATTCCAATATTTATCACCTGTCAATTTAATTCCAGAAATATAGAAATATAGAAATATAGAAATATAGAAATATAGAAATATAGAAATATAGAAATATAGAAATATTTTAAAGTTAAATCGTACTAATCTTCATTTTGGTTGCAGGTTGCAGGTTGTAGGTTGTAGGTTGTAGGTTGTAGGTTGTAGGTTGTAGGTTGTAGGTTGTAGGTTGTAGGTTGTAGGTTGTAGGTTGTAGGTTGTAGGTTGTAGGTTGTAGGTTGTAGGTTGTCATAAGTTTAAAATATATTGGCTGAATTAACAGCCAATACTTAATAAAAAGGTTTTACTTACTTTGTTTTAAAGATTTACCTAAAAAGAATAAACCAACGCTTAGTACAACTAAAGAAATGATTTGTGATTGAGATAATTCAAATCCTAATACATCGTATCTTGGATTAATACGAATAAACTCTACCATAAAGCGATTCACTGCCGATAATATTAAGTACATAGCAAAGGTAAAGCCTACTGCTGACGCTTTGAACTTAAAACAAGCTCGAAGTATAAAGAAGCTCACAAAAGCTAATAGCGTTTCATACATTGGCGTTGGGTAAACACCTGGTGCCGGTATAAACTGCCCTGCTACGTTATTGTCATAAGTTTGAGTCCAAAACCAGTCAGGTAACCAACCCGGTTTTGCTGCCATATTCACTTTTTGGCCCCAATCACCATCTCCTGAGATTTGACAACCTATTCGGCCTATACCATAGGCAAGCATTATATAAGGTGCTGCAATATCAGTTGCTGATAAAATTGCGATTTTCTTGCGTTTAAGCATAAATATGGCTGTGATAAAACCTAAAATTAAACCACCATAAATTGAAAATCCACCACGTGAGAATAACTGATCCGCAATACCATATTCCCTAAATTCAAAAACATGCAATAATTTGGCACCTATCAAACCACCTACAAATGCATAAAATATGGTGGTTTCAAAATATTCACCATCTAAATCTTTAATATTAAGTTCCGCTAATTTCTTTTTACCAAAATGCAATGAAATCAATAAAGCTGAAATCACTAACAAGCCAAACATAGGAATAAACTGTGTGCCAGTATCAATACCGGTTAAATCCAGTAAAACACTTTCTAAATAAGGATAAGACATGATAATTTCCGTTAATCAAAGCTGGAGATCAGC
>Ga0105359_10001938_pt1 | contig 17317 bp, 18 predicted proteins | sample GOMGulsemesocosm_6_FD_83659 | JGI IMG/M metagenome (GOLD analysis project Ga0105359, IMG submission 83659) | Methane-oxidizing microbial communities from mesocosms in the Gulf of Mexico - GOM8C Gulf of Mexico | ecosystem: Environmental > Aquatic > Marine > Cold seeps | place: Gulf of Mexico...
GCGTTAAGAATCACGCCAATGTTAATTGATCATGGGGTTCTTACACAATACTTACTGCTGAACTCAGGTTTTATATTTCATGGTTCTGTTGAGATTGAGGACGTGTACAGTTTTACTTTTTTACGTTTAATGATGGAGTTAAATGTATATGCGACTAATCAAGCAAGAGTTGAAGTGATTTGGGTCTATATTGATGATGTAACGCTTATTCCTAAAGCGATGCTATGTTTGAATGAATCAGATGAAAGTCTTGCGAATGTGTTTGATCGTTATGAGGCGATATTTTATAAGATTAACTTAGGCCGAAAAGACCTTCTTTTTTAGCTTTTTAATACGTTTCGTTTCACTAAAGCTTATTACGATTATCTAAATCAACTGAGTTACTCAAGTGCACAAATTAAACCCTTTTTAACCCGTGTAACTGTTCTACGGCTCACTCCAGAAATAGAGGCAACCTCATTCAAGCTGAATTCGTTTGTACGTATTAACTTTTTAATTTGCTCATGTTTTTGGGTGTCTGCTTGACGGCCTTTGTAGACGCCTTTAGCTTTTGCCCTTGTAATGCCTTCTTTTTGTTTTCTTTCGCGTTCTTTGTACTCTTTATAAGCGCTTGCTGCGAGTATTTCTAATAACATGCTATTTATGGCGGTTAAAATAGATCGCATAAATTCATTACTTGGGAAGGTATTGAACGTTTAGTGGCTGGTGGGTAGATCCAAACTTACTATCAGGACTCCATTTTCATTGATAACTGTAACTAGAGTCTTCCAATCCTCTGAATTTAATCGAGTAAGACGGTCGATTGATTCGACTAATAAAACATCTCCACTTTCAGCTTCATCTAATAACCTTAATAGCTCGGGCCGTTGTAAAGAATTGCCCGATTTATTTTCAATATAGAAGCTTGCTATACGCTTATCGTAATTAGCAACAAACGCTTTCAGTGTCTCTTTTGCCCTATGAGCATCTTGCTCCAGCGTTGAAGCGCGTAAATAAGCTCGAATGAACATAATTGGCCTAATGAGTCATTTAGGTAGTGTCTTAGTGTAGGTGGTCATTTAAGTAGTGTCATTGGTGTTTTAAGTGGGGATATAGGTATGGGTGCTAGGGTATATCTAAAGGCAAATAAATTAGTAACGCTAGGGTGTACATTAAAAATTAGGAAAATTATCATTTTCTATAAGAGTAGGCCCACTTTATTACTGGGTTGTCACGAGTATGTATGTGAGGGGATTAAGAAAGTATAAGTTTGATTAACTGAAAGTATCTTATTTAAAAGATTGATCCCCTATGAGGGGACCAATCTTTATGTAACTTAACCTTGGTATGCACCAGCGGAATAAGTTAGCTCATAAGAATGAGAGTATATCTCTACGATATTACCCCATGGGTCTTCGCAATAAACCATGCGGAAAGGCTTTTCACCAGGGTAATAGCTGCGTACAGGCATACGTTGCTTTCCGCCCGTTGCAACAATTTTCGCAGCAAGTTCTTCGACTTCTGGATCAGTGATACAGAAGTGAAAGATGCCCGTTTTTTTGAACTCTAGATTGTTTTCTGGTGTTTCATTGTCAGGAAATTCAAACAATTCAATACCAATACGATCAGCGGTTGCAAGGTGACATATTTTAAACTTTGTCCATGTATCACCGAAAACATCGTCACACATAACGCCAATAGCACTCGCGTCACGTGCAATTTCAGTCGGTTCCATAATAGGGTATAAGCCCAATACTTCTGTATACCATTTAAAGGCCGCATCAACATCAGGTACGGATAATCCGATGTGATTGAAAGCTCTTGGATAAGTCATGTTTAATCCTCAATTAGAGTGGTTTTTTAAATGAAAATAGCTTTTGTAAACTATAGCCAATTTCGTTTCGCCACATATCTATGCCAACAGCAATTAAGATGATGACACCAATAGTGACACTTTGCATAGAAGTGGGTACGGCATTTAAATTAAGACCGTTTTGCACGATTACAATCGTTAGGGCACCGATGAGAGCATTCAATACATGGCCACGACCACCCGCTAAACTGGCACCACCGATTACAGCCGCAGCGATAGCTTGAAGCTCTATTCCAACGCCATAATTCGGTGAGCCTGAGTTTAAGCGAGAGGCTAATAAAATAGCGCCAAAAGCAGCAGCAAGACCTGCAATGACAAAGGCGATTAGCTGAATTCGGTTAACATTGATACCTGAAAGTTTGGCTGCTGAAGGGTTACCACCAACCGCATATATTTTTCTACCTGTTTGTGTGTACTTCATTCCCCAAACAGCAAGAGAGTAGAGAACAACGACATAGATTAAAGGTAATGGAATACTATAAAACGAGCCGTAGAATAGGGTGTCTAAAAATGGGTGCAGAGAAAAAATGGGTGAACCATCATTAAACATGAAAGCAATTCCACGATACGCACTTAAGCCTGCGAGGGTTGTGATAAATGCTGGAATTCGCATGTAAGCCGTTAAGAACCCATTAAATGCGCCCAATAACCCCCCTATAAATATCACTAAGGGGATAGCGATGACTAATGGTAGGCCTACAAATTTAATTAATGAGGCTAGAATCATACTGAGTAGAGCAATCATTGCTCCCGGGCTTAGATCTATTCCGCCCGTAAAAATAACAACCGTTGAGCCAATAGCAACAAGCGCGACAACACTTACCTGTAATGCAATATTGCTGAGATTGTTGACTGTTAAAAACCTATCGGTTGAAAAGGCAACTATTAAAAAGACCAATATCATTGCGCTTAATGGTCCAATAAGAGGAGATTTTAAAAACTTTTTCATTTGTCCTATGCCTTCTTTCTTAGTGAGATGTTGTGTTAGCGAGATCTGCTTTACTAACTTGTGATGCTGGGAGCAGATCAGTAATGGTTCCGTCTTGAGTAATGGCAATTGAATCACTCATTGCAATGAGTTCATCATGGTCCGAACTGACTAAAATGACGGCTTTATTTTGTGATGTAAGGTGATTAATAAGCTCATAAACAGCGACTTTTGCACCAACGTCTATTCCTTGGGTAGGTTCATCTAAAAGGAAGACTTCTGAGTGAGCATTTAGCCAGCGTGCAATAATGATTTTTTGTTGGTTACCACCAGAAAGAAGCCCCACTTTTTTGTTAATAGCGGCAGATGAAATCTGCAAACGCTCAATAAAGGATTGGCTTAAACTTTGTTCTTTATGGGGAGATAACAAACCTTTTTGGGTTATGGTATTTAGATCGGCAATGGTTATATTTTCAGGCCCTTCAAAGTTAAAGAATAAGCCATCAAATTTTCTATTTTCAGGGACTAACGCTATCCCTGAATCGATTGAATCTTTTGGGCATTGAGCATTAATGAGCTTGCCATTAATTTTCATTTCGCCCTGAATTAAAGGGTCAATGCCAAATATCGCATTTAAAATTTCTGTTCGACCTGATCCCATGACACCACCAAGGCCTAACACCTCACCTTTGTGTAACGTAAAAGAAACGTTATTAACGCCCTTATGTGTCTGGATACTCTTTAGTTCAAGTAGTGGAGTATTGGTTTTATTACATTGTTTGGGGTAGTGTTCATCCACGTCATCGCCAATCATAGTACGAACTATAAAATCAATATCGACTTCTGAACTCTCAGCATCACTGACCACTTCACCATCTTTTAAAACAGTAATCGCATCGACAATTTCTACTACTTCGTCTAATCGATGTGAGACATATAAAATCGCTCTACCTTGGCTTTTCATACGCCTAAGAATGGTATGAAGGTGTTTAATTTCAGTGAGCCCAAGAGCGGCTGTTGGCTCGTCTAATATAATAAGTTGTGCATCGGTCGCAATGGCTTTAGCTATTTCAACAAGCTGCTGTTCAGCAACCGATAATTCAGAAACAATGGCATAGGTTGATAATTTCAACTCTAATTTATCTAATACACTTTTAGCGTCTGCGTGTATTTTTTGCCAATCAATCTGACCGTTTTTAACGGGAAGCCTTCCAAGGAAAATGTTTTCAGCCACCGTTAGAGTTGGAATAAGTGAAAACTCTTGAAAAACGGTTGCAACGCCTTTTTGTCGAGCATCCGTAGGGCTATCCAATGAAATAATGTTTTGTCTTAGCTTAATCTGACCGCTATCTGGAGAATGCGTCCCAGCAAGTGATTTAATTAAAGTCGATTTACCACAGCCATTTCCTCCCATTAATCCATGTATTTCACCCGCAAATAATTTCAGTGAAATATTGTTGTTCGCTAATACACCAGGGAATTTCTTAGTGATGTTGCAAAGCTCCCATAGGAGTTCAGGATTCGAATTAGTGAAAGACTCTTGAGTATTCGTCATCATGCTTACCTGTCGATGGCATATAAAATCTAAATTCAATACTTGTTCGTTATAGCGTCATATCAAATTGTTAGAGATAACAAGATCGCTTAATGCCAAACCAACAGTCAGGCATTAAGTGATGAAATTAACGAGTGATTAATATTGTTTAGATGGTTTTGGATATAACTTATTGGGTTGGGATAAGAAGCTGATAGCATTCTTTGAGTCAACGGTTATAGCGGGTGTTTCAACCCAGCCACCAGAGAAGTTCCCTTTGAGGCTATCGATCGCAACTTGTAGGGCGATGCGGCCCATTATAAATGGTGTTGTATTAGCTGTGGCTTGCAATCTTCCATTATGAATTTCTTCTAGTGCAGCAGTGTCTCCGTCGTTTCCGATAAGTTGTATATCTTGGCGACCTAGTGCTTTAGCGGCTAATGCAGCGCCCATAATCATGTAATCATTCGCTGCAAAAATCATGTCTATATCCGGTGTTGCTTGAAGTAAATCCATCGCAGCGGTATTACCGCCTTCAACATTCCATTTTCCATCAATCATAGATACAACTTCAAAACCAGACCCTGAAATACCCTCTAAGAAACCTTCAACTCGTTCAGTTGAGTGGTAACCCGGTTGTCCTTCGATAATGGCAACTTTTTTGGTTTGTCCCTTATTGATACTAACCGCATATTTACCCAAAGCCCGAGTACCGTTGCGCTGGCTATAACCTACAACACCATGAATAGGCGTTGGAAAACTTCTGACATCCGAGTTTACTGATATCACTACAATGCCACTTTTAACCGCTCGTTTAATAAGGGGTGCTGCTGCGTATTCATCATGGGTTGAGATGATGATGGCATCAACTCCTTGTCCAATAACATCTTGAAGCATGCCCATTTGACCATTTATATCTGCTCCACTTTGCGGTGCGAGCATAAAAGTATCGACACTTGCTTCATTCGCTAAATTTTTAATCCCTTCGCCAATGGCCATGTAATAAGCAAACTCTGTGGCAGGAGGCAAATAGGCAATTCGCATTTTGGAGTTAGCCACATCAGTCTGATTGAATGATGCTTGGGAGTTATTTTTTAAAGGGAGTGGTTCGACATAAGTTTCAGTTGCACTAGCGAAAGAAGATAGCGAAATGAGCGAGCTAACGAGAGTTGGGACAAAGAGTGTTTTCATTTTGTTTAGGAGCATGGGGTTTACCTTCTACTGATTGTTTTTATTTATAGGTAGTTAAAATCATTGATTGCTCAACTGGTATCTAGAATGCCAGATACCAGATTTTTTGGCAATAGCTAATATTCAATATCGCAACTAGATTCATTTGGTGGTAAATTCCCCATACTTTTTCACCCTAGTCCGTATCATTTCATTAATGGGTGGATACAACTTTAAGTAGGCTGGTTATGTTACAAATTCAAAAACGAGAACCTTTATCAAAAGTAGCAGCAAGGCAGTTACGAACAGCCATAATTGATGGAACATTTGAATTAGGTGAGCCTTTATCTGAAATCCCTTTAGCGAAATCATTAGGTATTAGTAAAACCCCCTTAAGAGAAGCTTTGGCACAGTTACAAGCAGAGGGATTGATAAAAGTAATCCCTCAAAAAGGCACGTTTGTATTTTCTTTAAGTGCTGAAGAAGTTGCGGCTTTATGTGAATTAAGATTTACACTTGAATCAGCGGCGTTGAAATATGCATTTGATCGTAACCACGAGTTATTGCTCAGTGGGCTTAAGAGCATTACTTTGAAAATGGTTGAAGTAAGGGGAGAGTCTAACGTGAAAGAATACTTAGAATTAGATAGCCTTTTTCATGAACAGTTCTTCATTCACTGTAAAAATGATTTTTTGTACGAAGCGTATATGCAAATAAATGGAAGAATCAGTGCTCTTCGTACCTATTTGAGTAAAAAACCTTATCACACGGATAAGTCGTTTAAAGAGCATCAGGATATTATTGAGTATATTGAAGAGCATGACTTAGATGCTGCAATAGCGGTGACTAATAGGCATATAAATCGAACACGAAAATCATTTTCCGATTTTGAAAAAGATGAATAAAACAAAAAACATTTTATCAATGTGATGTTCTACTTTAAGTTTATAAGAAATACTTATCCATTTGATCGATAAGTATTTCTTATATAGAATTAAATGTTTTCAGTTTAAAATCAATATAAATTGGCTTCTTTAGCCACCATTAAACATCCATAACCAGATAAATTTTCACTAATGTTGTCATCAATAATTGAACTGGTATGTTTTGTATAAGAATGATCTAACAAGACTTTAAACGCTTTTGATACGACAGTTCGGCCGTAGATTAAGATATTTGTGTGTTCATCTAGTTCAATGGCATCGCTGTTAAAGAGAGCGTTAATATCTTCAGATACAATTATGCCTAATAAAAAACTGGCTATTTGTTCAGCAGATGATTCAGTTGTTTGTTCCATTATTCTGATCGAAAACAAGCTTCTCGTTAATCCTACTTTCGCATTAGATTTAGCACCTTGAATTAAAAACTCTTCGTCAAGAAAAGTGACAAAGTTGTTTTTTAATGAATTAGCTAGAATAGTATTTTCGGTTACAACCGCAGTCAGCTCTCCTGCAAGAGTTGTACAGCAACCTGTAATTTTTTGCGCAGTATTAACCGATACAAATTTTGTATGCGAACCCGGTAAAATAAACGTAGTCGGTTTTTGTTGTTGAGTTAGGTTTAATAACGCTAAGGATTCAACTTCTTCACCTCTCATTACATCGTTAGCTTCTAATGAATTATTAAATACATTCGTAGTATTTTTCAAACCTGGGATAAAATAAATTGGTGAAGAACTTATTTCTGAAATAATATAGGGCTTAATATTATCAGAAAAATCATTAATAGAAGCAGGAGCTAATAAATGAGGGATTTCTATTAGCCCTAAATTTGATGTCAGCATACCAGACGCTAATATCAAATGAATATCGTCTTCACACAAATTATGGACAGACTTTAGTTCTTGAAAAGCATCAGAGATGCCTAATGTTATTTTATTATTATTGCCATCAATACTGGTATTTCGTACTCCAACTTCTCTTTTTACAGAATCAATAAATTCTAAGTTCTTCCATAAGCATACGCGTGTATTTGTTGTTCCTGTGTCAATCGTTATGACGTACATATGAGGTTCTCTATGTTGTTCACTTTAGGTGGAGGGTTTAAAAAGGATCCAATGCTTACAAAGTAATAAACACTTGATGGGCATTGGACCAAAGGCAGAGAGAATGGGTTTAGATACGACCAAATTTAGATAAAAGCTCTTCAACAGTTGCGCCTGCTAAAATCTCTTCTCTTACTTTCTCTTCATTTGCGGCAAGCTTTTTCGCACCGTCATAAACTTCAGCTAATATGTCTGCTGGTACAACAGTGACACCGAGTTCATCAGCAACAACTAAATCTCCAGGATGAACAATTTGACCGCCACATGTAATAGGGACATTAATTTCAATTGGTGAAGTACGTCCCGTGTAAGCTGAATGTGCTGCTCGTGGAGAAACGGTCCGTGAAGCAAGTGGGAAATCTAACACTTTTGATTCATCTGTATCTCTTGCAGAACCATCAATAACAGTCCCAACAACACCTGCTGCACGGGCTAAACCAGACATTAATCCACCCCATACAGAGGTATTAGCTGTGCCGTTAGCATCGATAACAACAACATCGCCAGGTTTAGCGATATCAAAAATGGGTAGACAGTCAACAATATCACCAGGCTTTAATTTGACGGTTAAAGCAGTACCAATAAATGGCTTATTAACCGATCTAAATTTAATCTCATGATCCATAACCCCTTCACGATTTTGGGCGTCACTAAAAACAGCCGTAACACTTAATACTGATGTCATTTCTTGGCACTTTTTTACTAATGCTTCATCAATTTTAGGGCGAGGGTTAATGATTTTCTTTTCGTATTCCACAATATATCTCCGTTAATTATTTAATAGTAGAAGCAAGCAATCTTGCGCGTCCCGTTAAATTTTCTAGGCTTTCTAACTTTAATTTTTTCGCATTCACTAGATAACCACCAATACCTAATCCAACGGCACCGGCATTTAAAAAGGCTCGTGCGTTGTCAGCATCAATACCCCCAACAGCAATGAGTTGGACTCCTTTAAGTACCTCGCTAACCGCTTTGAAGTATTGAATGCCAAAAAGGCCGCCTGGAAAGAGCTTCACATAATCAGCACCTGCTTGATCTGCGATGACCGCTTCTGTAGGCGTTAAGGCACCAGGGATTGAAACCAAACCAAGCTGTTTTGTTAAACGAATGATGTCAGCATCGGTATTTGGTGATACGACAAATTGAGCGCCGGCTTTTGAGGCCGCAACAATTTGTTCGTTTGTAATGGCTGTTCCGACGCCACAAATGACGTCTTTGCTGAATTTTTGGGTGATTATTTCGACACATTTAAGGGTGTTGGCCATGGGGCCGCTGTGTTCAAAAGTGACTTCAAGTAAACGAATTCCACCTTCAATAAGAGCGTTTACAACATCTTCAATGTCATCACTTGAAACATCTCGAATAATGGCAAAGACCTTATGTTTTGAAATGGCTTCTTTTACTGGATTATCTGATTTCATATGTTTCTCCTATTACATTGAGGCCAAGACAGGATTAATCGGTTCACCGCCTAGCAGTACTGCTTTAGCATTCTCCGCAGCAATACGTCTGCACTCTTTGAAAGACTCTTCTGAAACATAGGCAACGTGTGGGGTGATTAAGCAGTTTTCGAGCTGGAATAGGGGGTTGTCAGAAGGTTTCCAGTTCTCTAATTTAGCGGGTTCTTCTTCCGAATCATCAAGCCCAGCTGACGCAATCCAACCTTGTGTGAGCGCTGTATAAAGCGCTTCATTATTGATTAATTTACCGCGAGCGCCATTGATGAGTACGGCACTATTTTTCATTTTTTTAAGTTGCTCTTCACCTATCATACGATCCGTTTGTGGCGTATGCGGGCACATTAAATTAACAATGTCTGATGATTCAAATAGGGTATCGTTATCAATCTTTTTAACATTAAATGTGGCCATAAAACTTTCTGAAACATAAGGGTCTGAAGCGACAACAGTGAAGCCAAGAGCTTGTACTTTTCGGGCAATATTTTGAGCAATTCTGCCAAAGCCAACCAAACCCCAAGTACTGTTTCTTAATCGTTTTGGGACATTGCCATCAATATTCCAATGCCACTTACCATTACGTGTTTGTTGCTGATAATCACCCAGTCTACGTATGAGAGCTAAACCCAACGAAATAGAATGATCGGCGACTTCATCTAAGCAGTAATCGGGTACGTTGCTAACCTTAATTCCGTTGTCGTAACAAGCATCAACATCTAAAATGTCAACGCCAATGCCATAACGGCAAATGATTTTACACTGTTTAAGTTGTTCAATTGTGCCGCGAGAAATTTTGGCATATTGCTGTAATATTGCATCGGCGTCATAAGCGAAGTTGGCGAGGCCTTCACCTGTTTTACAGTCTAAACCAATGACTTGTGCACCTATTGGCTCTAATACCGAGCGCTCAATATCCAAATTTGGATAATCGTAATCACTCACATACACTTTAAATTTGTGGTTCGTCATGGTGTTCCTTTTGTTCTACTAGATGTGCATATTTCAATTCAGGGCATGTCTTTGACGAGAAATGCGGTTTCACCCTCGACAAAGAGTTTGTATATTTTTTATTTATGGCGGAATTGAGATACGTTTTGTTTAGTGATGGTCATTACACCGGTACGTACTTGCTCTGGAAGTGGGTTAATTCCAGCGGCTTTCCAGTCGGGTAGTACTTTCATCGAACCTTGGTTCTGCCAATGCAGTAAATTCATTGCTAGGTACATTTCTGTATAACTTTTTTGGGCAATAGAGCCGTAGATAGTGCCGTCTTCAATAAAGTCCAACATGTCATCGTTGCGGTCCATGGCAACAATTTTCACTTTGCCTTTTAAACCGGATTCTCTTACGGCAATTGCAGCCCCTTTTCCACTATCACCATCTGTTCCACCAATACCGACAACATCTGGATGAGCTTGAAGTGCTTGAGCGTAGGCAGTTGGAGCATAAGAGGGATCTGCTTTGTCATTAATGACATCCACAACTTCGATGCCTGGATACTTTTCTTTGAAAACAGCCTTGTAACCTTCTGCTCGTTGCAAAACATTCTCACTCGGAAAAGTACCAAGAATGACCTTGCCTTTACCGCCAATCGCTTGAGCCAGCATTTCGCCACCGACTTTACCTGCCTCAAAACCACTTATCCCTAATGTGACAGAGCGTTTACTGCCTTCAACATCACTGATTAAGGTTGCGACTGGTATACCTGCTTCAACAGCGCGATTAATACCTGACACTAAGGTTGCAGCATCGCCAGGAAAAATGATGATGCCTGATGGTCGTTTTGCAATGAGTTCGTCAAGTTGGCGAGCTTGACCTGCAGGGTCCCAATCTAAAGGCCCCATAAACGTCGTTTTCACTCCTAATGCTTTACCTGCATCTTCTAGGGCTAATCTGTGGTCAATCCAGAAAGGGACTTGCGTCACAATCGATAGATAAACGTAATGTTCTTTACCTGATGCAGCGAAAGAAACATTTGATGTGGCGGGTAAAACTAAGCTACCTAAGGCTGCTATTCCGCCGGCTTTGATAATGCTTCTACGATCTATTTTTCTATCAGACATGTTTAATCCTCATTTATTATTTTTGATGACATATACAATGAAACCGATTAGGAGCGTTTACGTCGTAAGTACTGATCTAAACTCACTGCCATGATCAAAACGCAGCCAGTCACAACCATTTGCCAGTAAATTGAAACATCCAGCATGGTCATTGCATTATTGATAAGTGCGACAAAAATCACGCCAAGAAAAGCACCTAGTACAGTGCCTTCACCACCACTTAAACTGGCACCACCAATGACAGCGGCGGCCAGTACTTGAAGCTCTAAGGCGTTGCCTGCGGTTGGGGTGCCTGCCATTAATCTAGAGGCTAAAATTATTCCCGCTAGAGCGGCTAAACAGGAGGTAAGTACATAAGCAAAAATACGAACTTTGTGAACAGAGATACCTGATAAACGAGCGGCATTTTCATTTGATCCGATATAATAGTTTTGACGGAAAAAACGAGTGTGTCGTAGAGCTAAATCACCAATGATGACAATGGCTAACATCACGATTACTACAAGAGGAATACCAAACAAGGTTTCGCTTCCTATGTAACTAAACGACTTTGGTAGACCAGTGACTGAGAAGCCTTCTGTTAAAACTAAGCCTGCGCCACGCGCTAGAGACAATGTTCCGAGTGTCGCTATTAATGGGTTTACACCAAGCTTTGTGACAATAGTTCCATTAATAAAGCCGACAAAAGCCCCCATTAATAAAGTCAGAATTACGGCACTTCCAATGGAAAAGCCATTAAGCATTAACATTCCTGCTACCGTACCGCTGAGTGCCAAAACGGCACCGACAGACAAATCAAAACCGCCAGACACTAACAAGACTGTCATGCCAACCACTATGATTGCTGTGGGTGCCAAACCGATTGCCACTGCTCGAAAATTTGACATAGAAAAGAAGTAAGGAGATAGCTGAGACATGACGACAACGATTCCAATAATCAGTAAAAGCAGTGTCAATTCACGGGTCTTGATTAAGTTTTTAATCCAAGTGTTTTCATGAGTAAGTTTTATTTTTTTTTCAAGAGTTGTCATAGTCTTAATCCTGATTTGTAATATTTCTTGATGTGCTTTCGAATCCTGAGGCCATTGCGAGAATGTCTTCTTCAGTCGTACCTTTTGTCATTAGTTCGCCAGCAATTGAGCCGTCTTTCATTACCAATAACCTGTCACAGACATTGAGTACCTCTGGTAAGTCCGAGGAAATAATAATGATTGCAACACCTTTACTTGCAAGCTCTTGCAAAACGGCGTGAATTTCGAATTTGGCACCAATGTCTATCCCTTTTGTAGGTTCACTGATGATGAGTACTTCAGGATTCGTTTCTAGCCACTTTGCCAACAGCACTTTTTGTTGATTGCCTCCAGACAATTTGCGAACGATTTTTTGTTCATCATCCGTCTTGATATTGAGGCTCTGTATGTAATTTTTGGCGGTAATATCGCGTTTATTATGATCAAGGCAACCGAATTGGCTATGGGATTGAAGGACAGTAGCTATAATGTTTTCGCAAATACTTTTATCGAGAAATAGCCCTTCTGTTTTTCTATCTTCAGGTAAAAAGGCAACGCGGTTTTGTTTGGCTGTAATGATGTTATGGTTTGCAACTTCTTGCTGTTTGACAAAGATTTTCCCAGAATCAAACTTATCCGCACCCGCTAGACATCGTCCTAATTCATGGCAACCTGAACCGACTAAGCCTGTAATGGCGACTATTTCACCTTGGTTAACGGATAAATTAATATCGTGTAAATTGCCTTTTTTGTTAAGAGATTCAACACCAATCGCTTGAACTCTTGATACCTTACTTTTACTTTTTGTGGCGGTGTCAACAACTCGGCCAACCATGTTGTAAACTATTTCTGAGGCACTGGTTTCGGTTGTTAAGAAGGTTTTTATTTTCTTGCCATCGCGTAGAACCGTTATACGATCCGAGACGTTTAATACATCATGCATATGGTGACTGATGTAAACAACAGCAATGCCTTTATCTGTTAGCTTGGTGATGACGCTGTGTAACGCATCGGCTTCTTTTGGTGTGAGTGCAGAAGTCGGCTCATCGAGTAATAAAATTTGATTATCTAAAGAAATAGCTTTGGCTATCTCAATTAATTGGGCAGTACTGCCAGGTAATCTGCTAACAAGCTCGTTTGGGTTAAGGTGTTCTAGGTCGAGCAATTTAAGTAACTCGCTTGCTTTTACTTCAAGCTTTGACCAATCTATTAAATTAAAACGGTTCAGTGGTGCTCGGTTAGGAAAGATATTCTCGGCGATACTTAAAGTCGGAATCAGACTGAGTTCTTGGAAGACTGTGCCGACACCACCTTGTTGAGCATCTGATGGATTATTAAAGTGTACGGGAAGGTCATTAATATGAATTGACCCATCGTCAGGTTTAACCACACCCGATAAAATATTTAATAAGGTTGATTTACCTGCTCCGTTCTCTCCAACTAAAGCGTGAACTTCACCTGGTTTAAGGTCGAAATCTATGTTGCCTAAAACACGAGTGGAACCGTAAATTTTGCCAACACCTTTAACCTTCAATAAAGGTGTTGATTCATTAATGACTGGTTGAGCTTTCATAGTCGATTTCCAGTAATTAAAGATGTGGGTTGCACTTTAAGAACACAGGGTTGATGTTTATTTTTCATAAAACCTCCAATTCATATTCTTCTGTCAAAGGTGAGCATTGACCTAAAATAATATGATTTTGTATTTATTATTTTCAACTGGTATCTGGTATATTAAATAGAAACTTTATGTGGTTTGCAAGTACTGGTATCTGGTATATTTCATTTTTCTTCAATCATTTATTATTTGTAAGGTAAAATATGAATAACGCTAAATTGGTATTGAACTGTGAAAACTTGCATGGTGAAGGTCTGTTTTGGTCTAAAAATGAGCAGAAATTATATTGGACTGATATAGAAGGCTTTAAAGTCTGGTGCTTTGATCCAAAGAATCAAACATCCGTCACATATGAGGTTGAAGAACGTCTATGTGCTTTTGCTTTACGTAAAGACGGAACTATTTTGGCCGCGTTTGCATCAGGTTTAGCGGTATATGATTTACAAACGAAAGAGCGACGAAACCTCAGCTTGTTTGAACCCGATAAGACTAAAACGCGATTAAATGATGGCAGAGTGGATCGACAGGGACGTTTTGTTGTTGGAGGTATGGATGAATCGGGAGACGGAGCCCCAATTTCAACCGTTATCAGAGTAAATTCAAATTTTTCAATCGATCTTTTAATATCGAATATTGCCTGTGCAAATAGTATTTGCTTTAGCCCTGATGGGAAAACAATGTACTTTGCTGATACACCTGAAAATAAAATTGAAAGTTATCATTATGATGATAATGGCGTCAGTGATAACTCAGTGTTACATAATTGTATTGATCGCCCCGGAGTACCTGATGGCTCAACGGTTGATGTAGAAGGTTATCTTTGGAATGCGGAATGGAATGGTGGATGTGTATCAAGATACTCTCCTAATGGCCAGTTGGTTCAAGTGGTAAATGTACCTGTACCTAACCCAACATGCGTCGCTTTAGGGGGTGAAAATATGGATATACTTTACATAACCACGTCAAGGCAGATGATGTCTAATGCTATGTTGTGTGAATATCCTGATGCCGGAGGATTATTTTCAATAAAGGTTTCAAACAAAGGGATTGAAGAAAGTGTTTTTGCTGGTTGATTCAATCCGGGTTTTGAATCAACCAGTGTTTAACTATCTTCATAAGGTGAGTTTAGACAAGGGTAGTCGCGGGCATCATCTGGCCGAATAGCTTTTTAAAAAGAGGCGAGTGAAGAGCTAGTCTCTTTTATTGGGATGACATTAGGGGGTATTTAAGTGACGAAGGTAAAATTGTGACGTTAGGGTATACCCTAATTGGACTTTCCAGAGTTTGCTAGACAGCACTGGATTCTAAAAAATACATTTCTTCGTATTTAACAGGTGATAGGCCACCTGCATGAGAATGACGTTTTATTGGATTGTAGGACATCTCTATAAAATTAAATATCTCAGTCTTAGCGTCTTCTCTTGTTGAGAAGATTTTGCGTTTCGTAACTCGTTTCTTCAAGGTCGCAAAAAAACTTTCCGCAACTGCATTATCATGGCAATTTCCTCTACGACTCATTGAGGGCCGTAAATTATGGTCCTTCATAAACGCTAAATAATCAGAGCTCGCATATTGGCTCCCTTGATCACTGTGGACGAGCACTTCATGTTTCGGCCTTCTCTGCCAAACTGCCATCAATAACGCGTTAATCACTAAGTTTCTATCCATCGTTTTGTCCATTGACCAACCGACAATGCGACGGGAGAATAAATCCAATACGGTTGCCACATATAAAAAACCTTCATGAGTTCTAACGTAAGTGATGTCGCTTACCCACACCTTATTCGGTGCATCAGAGTTAAACTGACGTTTCAAAAGATTGTCAGCGATTTTGCCCACTTTACCGCCTTTGATATGACGACGTTTATAACCAATCTGAGCACGGATACTGTTGTTACGCATGATTTTAGCAACACGATGTACGCTACAAGATTCACCATCATCACGAAGATCACGGTGTATCCATGGGCTTCCATAAGTGCCACCGCTTGCAATGTGGCATTCTTTTATACGTTCTAACAGTCGTAGATCTTCAATCAAACGATCTGATAAAGGTTTTTTTAACCAAGCGTAATAGCCGCTTCGATGTATTTTAAAGACTCGACACATCAGCTGAATGGAATACTCTTGTTGATGATCACGGACAAACGCGTACTTTACTCGGGGTTGTTGGCAAAGTACCTTGCGGCCTTTTTTAGGATGTCACGTTCCTCCGTAATCCTTTTAAGTTCGGACTTAAGGCGCGCATTTTCGGAGGTTAAGTCAAGGTCGCCAAGCGGCGGCTGTTCTCCATACTTTTTGATCCAGGCATACAGGCTGTGAGTTGTCGTATCGAGCCGTTGAGCAACTTCAGCAACGGAATAACCGCGTTCAGTCACCTGTTTAACGGCTTCTATTTTGAACTCTTCAGGATAACGTTTGGACTTCATAAACACCTCTTGTTTAACTAGATTTTAACGTTAATGAGTGTCTAGTAAAGTCTGGGAAGTCCACTACTCCCAACATTCAAAAAATCACGCCCATCACTTGGTTCAAATAAATATATAGTATTAATAACATCATCATATTTAATTTTAGCAAAATGATATTTACTGCCGTTTTTCCACTCCCCACCTGTAAAATTAGCTTTATTAAAACCAATAAAAGCCCAATAATCATTATCAGTATTACACCCAACACCTATCCAAGATCTAGCATCTGAATAAGGAAAAGATACTTTATTCATTGGTTCAAAACTTGGCGATAGTGCGTAATAAGTTTTATTTGTTGTCATCGGATCATTTGTTTCTGCCTTTACAGACCATGTATTTGCAACTGAAAACGTGGCAGTAAGAAGGCTCGTAATCGCTATCATTTTTTTGATTTTTACAATCATTCCTAACCTTCTTATATAAAATTTTTTAACAAACCTTTTTAACAAACCTTTTTGCCTTAACTACTTAACTACTTAACTTGCTAATTTTGCAAATTAAAATGGGGTTAGCGTTTAAAGTCTGCAAGTTACTCAGAAGGTGAAAGCAGCAGAGATAATGATTCACTTAAGGCTTCTTCAAGTTTTTCCTTTAATTTCTTAGCTTCTATTGGAGAAATTTCTATCCAACTTCCATCATCAATTGGAATTGAAATTAGGCCACCATTATTTAAAAATGCATCTATAGCTATTGGAGTCTCTTCTCCTCCATTCTCAGAATACATTCTTGCGATGATTTGATTCTCTTCCGACATACTCAAAACTACCTTTGATTGCTAACACTTACAAAAATCACACACCCTGCCCGATCTCTCAACCGCACCCAAAGCACCACACCCACTCATCAACAAAAGAAAGCAATCACCAAACAGCCGCCTTCCCTTGCCTGTAATATGGGCCAAGATTTAACCCTATCCTTCTCCACATTTCAATTTATTTCATTGCCACATTTCAAAATAAACCAAACAATAACAATAACTTATGTTAGATAAGCCTAATTAAAAAAGCATTCAGTTTTATGTTTTCCCTCTCTAGATAGGATGCTTTAGAGGCTGTATATACGTTCAGTCAAACAAGCTGATATAGGTAGAAATGCCAGCAAAGCTGGTACGTATGCACACCCACGAGGTCTCTTTGAAACAAGGTATGGGAACGAGAGATGGTTAAAGAC
>Ga0105359_10001940_pt1 | contig 17312 bp, 16 predicted proteins | sample GOMGulsemesocosm_6_FD_83659 | JGI IMG/M metagenome (GOLD analysis project Ga0105359, IMG submission 83659) | Methane-oxidizing microbial communities from mesocosms in the Gulf of Mexico - GOM8C Gulf of Mexico | ecosystem: Environmental > Aquatic > Marine > Cold seeps | place: Gulf of Mexico...
AATACAGAATGCCGATCAAAAACATGTACATGTGTGGTGCGTCTACTCATCCAGGCGGCGGTGTTTCTGCAGCGTGTGGTGCCAATGCCGCTCGGGAAATATTGATGGACTTAAGAAAACCTAATACGGTTCCGGAAGACTCTTTTTACGATGAGTAGCCATACTATTAATAAATAAGCGGTGCATCCCTAAGCTAAGAGTAAATAAGCTAAGCATAACTAAGCGAATAATAAATTATGAATACATTAATGAACTCTAATCACGACTTGGCAGTAGCCTACCAAGATGAACAATTAAACGTTACTCATTTCCATGATCGATCATCAAAGTTTAACGTCCGAGAAGCATGGACGGTGTGGAATGGCTTTAAATTTGCCGACTATTACTACGACGCGCAATACGAATACTTTTGTGTCCGCAATAGTTGTGCAACCTATGATATTTGCCCGATGCAAAAATATACCATAACCGGTAAAGATGCCATGGCGATGTTAAATCGTTTGGTCACTCGAGATATTTCAAAACTCAATATCGGTCGAGTTACCTACCTTTGTTGGTGTACTGATGATGGTCGGATGATTGATGATGGTACGGTATTTAGGTTGGACGAAGATACCTACTTGTTAACCAGTGGTAGTCCTTGTATTGCTTGGTTTAAAAAAGCTGCGGTTGGCTATGACGATGTTCAAGTGAAAGACTCGTCTGATGAAATAGCTGCACTCGCTTTTCAAGGACCAACCACGTGCGAAGTATTAAAGAAAATGGGTTTAGAAGGCATTGAAACTTTAAAACCTTTTAATATCATGCATTTTCCTTTTAAAGGGGATAACGAAAACCAATTGATGGTCTCTCGTACTGGTTTTACTGGTGACTTAGGTTATGAGTTATGGATATCACCAGAGCAAGCCCTAGATCTTTGGGATGAACTTTATCTTGCCGGTGAAGATTATAATATTCACCCTTACGGTGAAACCGCTCTAAATATGGCACGTATTGAAGCCGGTTTTATTTTGCCGGGAACCGAATTTAATGAAGCTTTAAAAACAGTGCATTTACATCATGACCAAACACCATTTGAACTTAATTTGGGCTGGTTGGTTGATTTTAAAAAGCCACACTTTAATGGCCGAACCGCGTTACTAAAAAATAAAACCGATGGTCCTGAATATACCTTAGTAAAACTGGATATTGAAGGTAATAAAGATGCCGAAGCATCATATTTATATGATGGTAAGAGTTGTAAAAATCATATTGGTTATATTACTTCAACGATGTGGTCGCCAGTAGTAAAAGCGAATATTGCCCTTGCTATGATTAAAACTAAATATTTAAAGGGGCAGATTTGGGCGGAAATTTATTACAGCAAAGAGATCCGCCCTCAGCAAAAAGTTGTTGAATGTAATATAGTCAATAAACCATTTTGGGCACCAGCTAGAGCGCGTGCGACACCACCATTTAAATACTAACCGTTATTAGTAGCCTCAAAGGATAACCATGAAAAACATTGTTGGTAAAGTGGTAGAAATCAACTTAGGTGGAGTTGAAGAAGAACTGGCTAAACACGCCTGTTCTTCTCTTGATGCACAGTTAGATGGCTTTGTTGGTGACCGACACCGAGGGCTATCTAGAGAAGCTTGGCATGGAGATAAACAGCCAGAAGGCACAATAAGGCGTAATGAACGGCAATGGTCAGCGATGTCGGTTGAAGAATTAACCGCTATCGCTGATAAAATGGACTTAAAGCAGTCGTTAACCGCAGCAAACCTTAGTGTTAATCTTTGTTTTTCAGGTATTCCTCAGTTATCGCTCTTGCCTAAGGGCACCATTTTACAGTTTCCTTCAGGTGCAGAGTTAATGGTTGAAGAATATAATCCGCCTTGCAGTGAAATGAGTGAAAAGGTCGCGGATAACTTCACGACAAATTCAGGTACTCCTTTAACAAAATTGGCTTTCACTCAGGCGGCGATATTTACCCGCGGTTTAGTTGGTGTAATCGAAGTTGCCGGTAAAATAAACATCGGTGATGAGGTGATTGTTAATACTTATCAACCGCCGATTTGGATGGCAAAACTCCAAAGACAATAATTTACTCAGAGTTTCATCCCAATTTCATTGACGATTTTATCTAACATCAATTCGATAATTATTACCCTTCTTATTCATCTCGTTATAACCACTATCACTCATTGCAATGATTAGTTTTAGTGATCGTGTGGGACACTTACCTTCATCTTTTTAAAGGACATTAGTGATGCTCGATTTACTGCCCGATTTATGTGATAAATTCCCCGATGATGTGAAAGTCCTGGAATGCCAATTTAATGATTATGGTCAACAGCTGATATTTTCTGGTCAAATAGTGACCGTTAAATGTTTTGAGGATAACTCTATTGTTAAACAACAAGTAAATACCTCAGGTTTAGGAAGAGTTTTAGTGGTTGATGGCGGAGGCTCAACACGTCGTGCTTTATTAGGCGACTTGTTAGCCGAAGCAGCCGTTAAAAATGGCTGGAGTGGTCTAGTGATTAATGGTTATATTCGAGATGTGGAGACAATAGATACTCTTAAAATTGGTGTCAAAGCATTAGGCGCAACCCCAATAAAAACCGAAAAAAAGGGGATAGGTGAGTTAAACATTGATATTTGTTTTGCTGGCGTAAGTATTTCAGCTGATGATTGGTTATATGCCGACAGAAATGGCGTTGTTATAAGTAAGAAACCTTTAACCTTGTAGTTCTTTGCCAACCATGGCACCACAACATTGCCTGCATGGACGCAGGTACTTATGATTTGTCGGGAACTGAAATCATGACCGTACATCCTGTACATCGTTGTTCTTTGCCATCCAATGCACCACAACATACCGTACATCCTGTACATAAAAAACCAGTAGCAAGCTACTGGTTTTATATTCAGATTAAGTTAAACGTAAAAGTTACTCAAACGTCATACCGAAGCGTAAACCAAAAGAACGTGGCTTCCATGATGCCCAGCGTACCATAGGGTAGGCACCAGCACCCATACCGTCATAACTTCCGCCACCAAGATAGCTACTGTCATAGTTAACTTCATCCATTAGGTTGTCGACATAAGCTTCCACATACCAGTCGGAATCAGACTCATAACCTAAACGCGCATTCCAAGTTTGTGAGGCTTCAACAATGGCTGCGTCATAGAAGTTGTAACCACCACCATGCTCAGACTCCCAATGGGTTTCAATGCTGGTGGTAATGGCTGAGCCACTTTCGAGTGGGAAGTATCCGTTAAGTACGGCCGCACCACTAAATTCTGGTGCCCAGTAGAGCTTACTACCTTCACAATCATTAAAACCATCAGAGCCGTCAAAAGATGGCCCTGCTGGATCGTTCCCTTCAAAACATTGCTTTTGAATGCCGTAAGCTTCAGAGTTAATCATCGAGAAGTTAAGCATTAAAGACCAATTGTCTGTGAGACTGGTATTGGTCGCCGCTTCTATACCATAAGATTCAACTTTCCCGGTATTTTCTACAACAACAGCGCCACCTTCATCTGCACGTTGGGTCACTTGTAGACCGAAGTAATCATACATGTAGGCAGTGAAGCGAACATCGGTATCTTCAAACCAAGTGTCTTTATAACCGAATTCATAAGATTCAATAAACTCTGGGTCAAATGATGCGATCTTTGCATTTTCGTTGGTGACATCTGTTTCGCCCCATCCTACCCCGTCAAGATCAGAAGTAGAGAAACCGCCAGCTTTAAAGCCCTCGGTATAACTGGCATATAACATCATCTCGTCGGTAGGTTTCCATCTTACAAGGTATTTAAAGGTGGTATCATCCCAACTATCTTTGGCTTTAATTGGCTCAGCTGTGGAATTACTTACGTTGTAAAAGTTGCCTAACATATAACCGGTACTGGTCATATTGTTTGCAAACTCTTTGCTATCATCGGTTTTACGGATACCTAGCTCTACATCAAGATTTTCTGTGATTGCGTAGGAGAAATTTGCATATACCGCCCAACCATTATTTACACTAACAGTATCACTTCTTTCTTCAACTTGACCATCAGCACGGTTTGGCCCATTAAGTAGACCAGGGTAATAATAAGCTGCATAATCTGGACCCAAAGTTTCCATAAAGTTATCACAATGCCCTGTGGTTGAACCGTTATTAGGCTCACCTCCCCAGAATCCATTATAATAGGCACACATAAACTCTTCGCTCATGGCATTAAGTGTATCCCAATTTAGGTTCTCTTTATAAATTGAGGCACCTACATACCAAGAGAGTGGTCCTTCACCGTTAGAGTTTAAGCGCAATTCTGCTTGTGAATAATCACCAGAAGAGTCTACAGCCCATGAGCCAGAAGGCTCAGGAGAAGGGATCCATTGTTCTGAATACCAATAATCATAATCTTTATAACCGGCATTAAAGGTTAAATCAGCAAAATCGAATTTTTGTTCAAGCTTTAATTGTAAGTTAAGTACTTGTGCTTCATCACGTAAACCCCAGTGCGAATTAACGTCTATATCACGTTCGCCACCGCGGTTTCCTACACCCCACAATGTGTTATATTCATCCCAAACTTCATCTTCTTCAATAATACGATATTGACCAGCTGGATAGCTTCTGTCTTCATACTCCACCATGGTATAAGCAGAAAAGTCATCTTTTTGATAGGTTGTAGACCAGCGTATTGCTGACACCTCAGTGTCTTGCAGCGGTTGTGCTTCATTGATATTCTTAATATACGACTCTTCGGAATGATGAAGACCGGCAAAACGCATAGCGAAATTATCACTTATCGGAATATTTATAGCGCCGTTAACTTTAATAAGGCCATAGTCTCCGAAGTCCACATCTATGTTGGCATCAAAGTAGCCAACTTCAGCACGAGCAGTGTGAACACTTACCGCACCACCGATTGCATTTCGACCGAATAAAAAGCCTTGTGGCCCATTTACAACTTCTGCTCTGTCCATATCATAAAAGCTACTGTTTGCAGGTCCAGTACGACCCTCAAACAGATCGTTTTTAAAGAAAGCAAGTGAGCTATCACTACCTGGACCATAGTCATCAGTACGTACACCACGGACACTGACGGAATCTAGAAAACTGTTATTATTATTACCATTAACACCCGGGGAGTAGGCCACGATATCTTTAACATCAGTTAAGCGCACTTGTTCTATAAATTTACCGGTAATGGCTGTAATGGCAAGCGGAACTTCTTGAATGGTTTCGTTCTTTTTCGTTGCGGTTACGATAATGACTTCAGTTTCTTCTTTTTCTTTCTCAGTAATTAAGTCCGCTGCAAAGGCAGGGGCTGAAATTAAAGAGGCCATCATTGCTACAGATATGGCTTCTGCCACTGTATTTCTTTTGAATAACTGGCCATATGATTTACGGTGCGCTGATACTTTGTTCGTCATTATCTTCTCCGTGTTTCGGGTGGTGTTTATTTGGAAAACAGTTTCAGTGTTTTTCACTATAATATAACTGATATATTTTCAGCTTAATCTGTACATTAGCTAATCAATTTGCTTAAAAGAATACCCCGATAGTGTAGGTTAATATAAGGTTGATTAATTTCTCATAAAATCAGCGTATTAGCAGGGCATCTGCTTGACTATTTAAAGGAAAATGTAATTGTGTGAGTAGTCACGAAAGATAGGTATTTAGGGGTAACATGAGCTGATAAATTTGTGCCGCTAAAGTAAAGAATTCGTCCTTAGAGGCACTTTTTTTACCAATATTTCTATGAGTATTAATCAATCACTATTCCATGTTCCTGTAATGTTTTCACCATAGGTTGTAATTGTTGTTGATATTTTTTCCAACGACCGATTGAACGGGTGTGGGCAGGTTCCCTTACCTGTACACTACTGGCAGTAGTTACCGCTGTTTGTTGCTGATGAAAATTTAAACATTCATCTTGCCAAGGTAGCTCAAGGTAATCGATTAATGCTCGAGCATTAGGCTCTAAATCACGGGCGGTCTCTTCATAACTGATATCAAAAAATCGACCAGGAAAACGCTCTCGCCATGTCTGCATTATTTTACGATACCTTATGTGATGCCTTGCCATTTCTTGTTGGTCATAGGAATGCAGGTAGGCATTAGCAAATAATTGCTTGAAACTTGAGAAACAAGAGTCCATCGGATCTCTGACTAGGTGAACAATTTTAGCATTGGGTAACGCTTTCAATATCAGTGGAATGTTTAAGTAGTTCGATGGCAATTTATCAACAAATCTAGGTAACTTGCCAGCCATTCTTCCGGTGGTTTGCATATATTTTATTGCTAATGAGCGACCATCTATGTCTTTTACTGAAGCAAATAGTTCAGCTGAAAAACGCTGTGGGGTTTGAGGGTTTCCGAGTCTGCGCATAGCTAATGGAAATTGTTGTAATTCACCGGCAGAATGCACATCAGAATGACTAGTAATAATTCGTTCTATCAAGGTAGTACCTGTGCGTGGCTGTCCCAGTACAAAGATAGGGGAAGCATCTGCTATGCCTGGACCACTTTCAGCTAACCATTGTTCGGTAAAGTTTTCTGTTAAATATTCAAAGGTTTTGATTTCAGCGGCTTCATCAAATTCACGATATGACCTGTTGGCTGCAGCTCCTTTTGAAAAAGCATCAAATGCTTCAGGCCACTGTTGCTGATCTTCATATTCTTTACCTATTGCATAGTTATAAAATGCGAGTGCAGCCGGGGATTTTTTGTTTGCTAAGCAATGATCTTTCATTACTTCTATGTGGTCATTGTCTGTAGCTTTTCGAGACTGGGCCAGTGACCAATGAGCTTGAGGTGAATCAGCACGCTGTTTAATAATACTATTAATCAAAGTTTCGGCTGTCTCAGTTTCACCATGGTGAACTAGGTTATTAGCTAGGTTATAGATATTTTCTACATTGTTTGGCTTAAGGGTGTAGGTTCGGCCAAAAACTGTTTTGGCAAGGTTGTGTTCACCCATCAAAGTTAATGTAGTGCCCATCAAGCTTAATATTGTGGGATCGTCGGTACGTATTCTACGAACGTGATTCAAGGCGTGATCGGCAAGGTTAACTGCGCCTTGCATCATATAGAGATGAGCTAATTGTGCCCAAGCAGCAACATGATCTTTATCAAATGTAACAACGGTTTTAAAAGCGTTTAAAGCAATATGATTGTTTTTTGTCCCTAAACCAACCAGTCCAACAAGGAAATGAGCGGGGACAAATTCAGGGTTTTGCTGTAAAAGTTCTTTGCAGTATTGCCCTGCAAGATCATAATTTTCTTGGGTATAGGCGTGAGTGCCTTTTTTTAATAAATCATCCAGTTGTGCCCGATTTTCATTTGACGGCTGTTCAGTCATTAAATTCATCCACTGTTATTTTTTTATTGATTCAGGAGAGGCTTGTTAAAATCTTCACTACTATATTTATACTGTCATTTTGCATACAAAGTTACAAGGTCATTTATTCACTGAGTTATTGCTAGCATCAATGACTTTCTATATTAAAAACAGACCTGTAACTAAAAAAGGCTAAGCAAAGTTAGCCTTGGTTGTTCAATGAACTTTTTATTCGATTACGGTATAAACTTTTCTAACGGTTTCTACAACTTCGCTAATACCTTGCCATCCTTTTGGAAAAGAAAAACTGTCACCAGCTTTGAGTTCTACAACCACACCATTAGTATCCGTTAGGATCCAGTGACCTTTTAATAGATGGCAAAACTCGGTTATCGCTAGGTTTAGTTGTAATTTACCCGGTTGGCATTCCCATGTGCCCATTAATACGCCATCACTGTTATAAAAACAGCTATCGCGCTGGGCAGGTAATTCACCCAGAGGTTCGCCAAAAGAAACACATGGTTTAAGATCGTTTAAATCCATTGCTGCTTTTTGAACTGTTATTGAAACCATTAATTTTTCCTCATTTATAGCCATTGTTATCATGCACAAACATTAAGTGAATAATGTCTTTTGCAATGGGCAGTTATTGTTAAAAGACGACCGTTTTATTACCACGAACAATGACGCGATCTTCTAAGTGATATCGTACACCTCTTGATAACACTGATTTTTCAACATCACGGCCTAAACGTACCATGTCATCTTTTTCACAACGATGACTCACTCGAATAACATCCTGATCAATAATCGGCCCTTCATCGAGATCTTCAGTAACATAATGGCTGGTAGCACCAATAAGTTTCACCCCACGGTCAAACGCTTTTTTATATGGGTTTGCGCCAATAAACGAAGGTAAAAAACTATGATGAATATTGATCAGCTGACCAGCATATTGTGTGCAAAGGTTTGGTGGTAAAATTTGCATATAGCGTGCAAGCACAATGGTGTCGGCATTATGTCGCTCGATGATATCATTGACTTTGTCAAAGGCTGGTTGCTTGTCATCTTTAGGTACCGGAACATAATGAAAAGGAATGCCATGCCACTCCACCATACTTCTTAGGTTTTCATGGTTTGAAATCACACATGGGATATCACAGTGTAATTCACCACTATGCCAACGGTGCAATAAATCCGCTAAACAATGTGAGGCGTGACTTGCCATGAGTACAACTTTTTGACGTGTCGCGGTATCACGAACATGCCATTTCATTTCGAAGTCTCTTGCGAGCAAGTCAAATTGCTCTCTAAATTCCTCAATGCCGATTGATAATGACGCTGCATCAATAACATTGCGCATGTAAAACCAACCTTCGGTAATGTCGGTATGATGGTTGGATTCTTTTAATGAACCACCTAGTTGTGCGACAAATTGACTAACAGCGGCAACAATGCCAACGGTATCTGGGCAAGATATCACTAAACAAAAAGTTCGTGGTTTATTTTCTGTATTCATTGTACTAAATCCTATTTACGTATAATTAATGATGCTGAAATAATTCGTTAACGGCTCTATAGCCTTGTTCTACTGCACTTTCTAACATTGCTTTTGCGCCAGAATCGGCATTTGCAATGGCTATTTTTCCAAAACGTTGGCGGGCTATCATATGGGGATGTCGCTTATCATCTCGGTCTTCATAAATGGTATCGAATAAAGATCGATACCAATATGCATAACCGTGTGCCCATCGATTAACGGTGATGCCGATAATATCTTCAGCGGCATTAAAACCCGTACCAGCAAACATACTGGTCAGTTGATTTCTTACTTGACGTTCAATGGTTTCAAAAGACGTGGTATAGAGCTCATGTCGGCCTAATCGATGCTGTTCACGAGCTGTCTTACCTTGATTATTAACGTGGGGAAATCGTTCCATATGGACAATTACCGCTTCATTCGAGTTCTGTGCGTATTGGTGTTCACCTAAGCTAACCGGAAAATCGAGCATAGCATTTATATGATATGAGCCCGGAGATACTACCGCACCTATGTTTAACTGCTGCCACGCTTGCCAATTTCGGATCGCAACACTGGTATAAAGAATTGGGGTTTTTTCTTGGTAATCTAGAGCTTCACGTTGAGCCTTAGGCATTTCTGGGCAAAGATATGGAATAATTGAGTTATTACATGCCAGCACACAAGCTTTACCTTTAACCTGATAGGTTTGACCATTTTGTACGTATTTTAAGGATATTTGTTGTGCTGAGTCAGCCCCTTTAATATTTTCAACTTTGATTGCCGTGCTGTTGAGACGGATACGAACCGATGCATTGCTCTGATCGAGTTTTTCATAATCAAACTGTGCAGTAACAATATCTTCCATGGTGCTTCCGGGGGCTACTTCTGGGATCATTTGCCGAACCATGAGCCGAGCAATGGAAGCGTTGCCATCGGGGAAATGGTGAATGTAAGCCTCACCTTCTTCAAGTTCTTCTAAAGCTAACGAGCTACGCCCCGGTAATCCAACCCATGAAATAGCGCTCCATGCATCGATGGAATCTATGCCAACACCGTAATCACTTGATAAATCTTCTAATATGGCGAAAACGTGTTTTTCGGTGATGTTGAGATGTTTTAGTAGCAAGGTTTGATAACTAATCGACTCTAAATACTGTTTTTTATCTTTAATTTCGGATAGGTGGTCTTCTTTATTGGTTAATAACTCGAAAAATTCGACCTTAGCCATAGCTGATATTGGCATTTGTTCAACGGCTTCGGCTGTTGTAATAGGAGAGGGCGCTACAGGTAAATAACCTTGGAAAATACCAATATCGATAGGGACAATTTTATCTACACCCCACTTTTCTTTATTAAAGTGGATACCGGCACTTAGTTTATGTCGTTTAAAGAAGTTCTGATCATAAGTCTTATCTAAACGTTCGATTTTGACGCCAATATCGGCAAGCAGATCTTTGACAACTTTACTATAACTTGAAGGCTCAACTAAGGTTTGTGAGCCACCATGGGCGAGTAAAGTTTGCCCGCCAAGGTTAAATTCATTTCTTTTTGCATGACCACCAAAGTCGTCATGATTATCAATGATCAGAATTTTTGCTTGTGGATATTGTTTTCGATGAAAATGTGCTGCACTTAAACCACTGATACCAGCACCAACAATGACCAGATCATACAAACATGTATCTGTTTGAAGAGCCGTTCCCCAATCTTGTTTTTGGTAACGGCCTAACTGATGAGCGACTTCAAACGAACCTTGATGGTTACCACGCAAACCAGTACGACAGGGTGGGGATAACTCTTCTATCTTAGTGATTTTACTCGCAGTACCTGATGCTGAAGGTCGTTTACTATGATCTGAAAAAACAGCACAACCACTTAATACACTCATTGACAGCGCGCCAGCAGATAATGCACCAAAACCGTGTAGCAGGTCTCGGCGGGTGATCTTGCTGTTCATGCCTAGTTCAATGTCAGAAAGCTGTTTATGCAGTTTTTTCATCGTTCATATTATCGTTTTGGTTTATCGTCGAATTTAATGTTTTAACATTTCACGCAAGGTTAATTACTAGTCACGCTTATAAGTTAAATATGCTTTTCTTACCGTTTCAAGTACTTCCCATGTTCCTTTGGAATTGTTGTCGAAATACACGGTATCACCGGCTTTAATGTCAATGGTTTCACCGTCTTCTGGGTGGAATAATGCGTGGCCTTTTACAAAAGAACTAATTTCAGCATCCATAATCCATCGAACCCAAATTCCCGGCGTACACTCCCAAATACCAGCTTCTGAACCATCTGGGTTTTCATTGATAATCAAACCACTCAGATGAGATACTTGATCAGATTTTGGTTCAGGAACCGGCCCCCAATCGTCTAATTCATTTGATGGAATATTTGCAACATTTTTTAATTGTTTGATAGCCATGTTTTTATCCTTAATAAGCGCTGTTAAATGAGTTGATTATTTATTTATCTTTCAGTATTTTTTTCGCTGCATTATGCCCTGGAGCGCCAGTAACACCGCCACCAGGGTGAGAGCCCGATCCACAAAGGTAAAGTCCTTTAATGGGCGTTGCATATTGGGCTGCGTCAGGGTGAGGGCGCATGCTGAAAAGTTGATCTGGCTCTAAGCGGCCATGACAAATATCACCACGGGTCATGCCAAAAGTTCTTTCAAGATCTAACGGAGTGAAACATTGGTGTGATACCAAAATATCCGGCAAGTTAGGAATGTACTTAGTCAGGTATTCTAAGATGTCTTTAACGACACCTTCTTTTTCATCATCCCAATGTTTACCGTCGGCAAGATCATAAGGCATGAATTTGCACAACAAGCTCATGACATGATGACCTTCCTCGTCCACCAACGTATCGTCTACTGTGCTAGGAATAAATGCCTCTATGAGTGGTGGATTTGCTGGAATACCCGCCCGAGAAGAACGATAAGCTCGTTCAACATGATCTTTATCTTCAATAATTGAAATAGAGCCTATATGTTGAGGTCCAATTCCGTCACCCGCTATACAGGCAAATTGAGGCAAACCGCTTAAGGCTAAATTCATCCGTAAAGAGGCTGATTCTTGTCGGATCACGCCAATGTCTTTAGCAAAACTTGATGGTAAATGTTCTGCGCCAACAAGTTTTAAGAAGGTCCGTTTTGGATCAGTGTTTGCTGCTACTACCTTGGCAAATAACTTTTGACCATCTTTTAGCTCAACACCCTGTGCAACGCCATTTTCAATTAAGATTTTTTCAACCCCGGCATTGGTTTTGATCACCACGCCTTTGTCTTCGGCTGACTTAGCCATGGCTTGAGTAATGCCACCCATACCACCTTTTACAAACCCCCAAGAGCCTTTAACCCCATCGATGCCACCAACAGCATGATGTAACATTGCCATAGATGAGCCAGGGTGGTGCAACGAGGTGTAATTTGCTGGCAGAATATGCTGCGCCATCATCGCTTTTATTTTTTCACTATCAAACCAACGCTCAATTAACGTATCTGGTGTGCTGACAAAAAATTGGATAAAACGATAACGAGTATCGGCATCAAGTTTGTAAAAATCTAAGCCCATTTTTGCCGCGCTTAGTAAGTCGGCAGGACCACCGCCATGTAATTTAGGTGGCGCTTTTAGCCATTGCTTAGCGACTATAGCGCCAACTTTGTCGATGATGTGGTGAAACTCTTCATACGCGTCGTAGTCGGTGTCGGAAAACTTGCCAAACTGGCGGCGATTTTCTTCATCGTCATTGGTGAGCAATAAATATTCATCACTGAGATCTAAATAAAGGGCATTATCTAAGGGTAAAGTTTCATAGCCATATTTTTTAAGCTGTAAATCCTCTATCACTTCTGGTCTCAGTAAACTGACGACATATGAGGCGATTGAGTTACGATACCCGGGATGAAATTCTTCACTGACTGCAGCACCACCAACAATATGTCTTTGCTCAAGCACACAAACTTTCATTCCTGCTTGAGCAAGGTAGTTTGCTGTGGTTAGCCCGTTGTGCCCCGCGCCAACAATAATGGCATCAAAGTTATTATTTTCCATTAATATAATCCAAGTTTAATACTGATAAAAATTACGCTTTTATAGTGACTAATTGTCATCCTATCGAGTGACAAAATTGAATGCTAGCGCGCGTATACGCAGAGAAAACAATTATTCAATTCTTTCATTAGTGATATAAGAGCGGACTATTACTTTGTGCGCGATAACCCCCAAAGGCACAAATATTCCCGCCCATGCCAAGGCTAGAAACGCTTCGATGCTAAACCAGTTGAGTTGATTAGCTGAAGTAAGTTGACCTGTGTTTAATTGATAAGGGTAAACATAATAAGTGAGTTGCAACGCACTGAGTAAAATGCCAAAAACAATCACGGCTATTGCCACCCATTGTGTATGCTTAGCTTGTTTTTCATTACATTCTTGTTGAGGCGTTTTGTGTAAAGCTAGTCGTTGCTGATGCTCAACATCACTGACGGTATCTAACCTGGAAACTAGCACGATCACTAAATAACTGAGTAAACCACCGACCAAAATTGGATTTAAATAAGAGGGTAAGTTTATCCAACCCAGAGAATCACAAAAACGTAGAATAACATTACCTGCAAAACCACTAATAATGCCCCAAAATGCACCACGAGCTGTGATTGTTTTGCTCCAGATACTCATAAACGCTACTGGTCCCCATGACGAAGCAAAGACAGTACCAACATAATAAGCGAGCCAGAACAAATTAGGCGGGAAGAAAAAGCTGATAATTAACGCAACTATGCCAACTATGAGCATGACCAGACGACTAAATTTTAATAGGGACTTATCATTATCTTCGTTAAGTTGCTTCTTTTGCGGGAATATATCGTGACTAACACTAAAGCCAACTAAAGATAAAAACGTGGTGGCTGAAGATAGTGCTGCCGCCATGACACCGGCTAACAGTAACGCCCCCATAATTGATGGCATCATATTCATGGCTGCCCAAATCATGGTTTGTTCGTGAGGGAAAATATCGTCTTTACTGAGATTGACTACGGTGGCCGCTGCAAATAATGCCAAGTTACTCACTGCGATAACAATCGCAGCAATACATGCTGAACGAATGACAACATGTTCAGATTTAGCCATTAAATAGCGACTTGATTGCCAAGGACTTACTGCAGCCACTAAGCTCCAAGCAAGGCCGGTGATAATCGACCAAATAAAGTAGTCCCGTGGGGTTTCCCATTCGGTATTTTCACCCACCACACCATGCCATGTCATTAAACCGGGTTTACTTTCTAAATGAATGAGGTCGGTTAATGACGATATCCAACCGCCATGGGTATCAACAATGTAATAAAGCGCGACAAAACACATTACGGTAAATAAAAGAAACATTAAGGTGTCGGTTATTACTACGCCGCGAGAACCAGAGTAGAGCGTAAATAAGGTGTAACATAACCAAGAAGCAATCAACCCTTGGGTGTAACTTAGTGGCGTGAGTTGCGATAAAATCACTGCTGTGCCTTGGGTTACTGCGAGTAAGTATCCACCAAGACCAAGCACAATGGTGACACCAGCAGCAGCTTGAACGGCTTTACTGCTAAAGCGTTGACCAAAAAATTCAGCGAGCGTTAAGCTTTTGCTTCGTCTTAAATAGCGACCAAAATAGAGCGCGCCATAGATATATCCTGCAACCCATATAGCCGGCCAAAGAATGTAAGCCCCACCTTGTGATGCATAAGAAAATCCGGTTTCACCAAGAAAAGCATTGGTACTGAGCACACTCGCGACTAACGTTCCAACTATTAATAAGGTCGGAGCATTTCTGCCAACAACAAAATAGTCTTCAAGGTGTTTAACTTTTCGACCAGCATAATTGCCAACTAAAAGGTAAACAATAATGCTGATTAAAATACTGGTTGAGTAAATATCCATAAGTGTTTGCTAAAAGTGATAATTATTAAATACTGTGATACTTCCAGACTAATTAAAATCTTTTTTTTTGGAAATACCCCAAACGGGGGTAAAGAGTAGATGTACTTAATTTGAAATGACGAAGCAAACCATTACTTTTTAGTTTTCATTAAATAGGAATAGGCTAAAAATGATAGGGTTAAACCAGCAACTAGCAGTAAAATGGTAATTTTATCGCGGTGTGGTGTTTGTGGGACCCATACTTGATACTTTTCAAAATAGAAAAGTAGATACATTGACAATAAACAGGGCAGGAGAGCCGTAGCAATTTTCAATAGAGATAAGGTTTGTGCTTTTAAGTCACTTATCATCAAAATATCCTCGGTAATTCGCATGGCCAATAACTTATTAAGATAATTCTAACTTTATATTAACTACGTATGTATACCCTGTTAGTAGTATGGAAATTGTACAAGAGGAAACGGTAATATTGAAGATGATAATAAAATATTTCAATGATTAGAAAGCGATAACACTATGAATTTAGATCTAAAAGCACTACTCAAACATAAAGCTTTAAATGAATGGCGACTGTTTTGGCTGATCTCTATACCTATATCAATAGTTATTATTAACGCAATGATGGCAGCAGACCTATCAACAGGCACAGGTGTATCTCATATGATTGGATACTCTGTTCGATGGGCAGTGCCTTTTATTTTTATTGTTGTTGCCATATCTCCCCTGAAAGTGTTATTTCCTAACATATTTACCTTGTGGCTTTTACGAAATAGAAAACATATTGGCTTATGTTTCGCTGTTGCAATGGCGTGGCAAGGACTGTTTATTTTTGTGGTTTCAACTTTTTTACGCGATTACTATTTTAAAGAAATCTATTATTTTCGAGATGAACTTGAAGGGACCGTCGGCTATATATTTTTAGCTGCTATGGTGGTGACCTCATTTCGTTTTAGCAGGAAATATTTTAATGCAATGCAATGGAAGCTTATTCATAAGGGAGGACTCTATTTTTTATGGGCGTATCCTTTTAGCGTTTATTGGTGGGCTCTATCTGGAACACAGCCAAGGACGCTTGATTACATTTTCTATTGGGGAGGTTTTGTTGCCTTTGCGCTAAGAATTGCCGCTTGGGGAAAAAAACGTCAACTAACTACAAAAAAGAAAGGGCTAGAGGATCATACGCCAGTTACTTTTAAAGTATTAGGATTATTATTGATAAGCGTAGGGCTTTTCTTGGCATCTTCAACATTCTATTGGCAAAAAGCGATTACCGGTTTTTTAACCAGTAAACCATGGTCAGCTGAATTGGAACTTTGGTTACCCTTTTGGCCATTAGAGCCTTTTATATCTTTGCTTATTATTGCCTTGGGAACTTTATTTTTCACGAAGGTTAATAGTGTTAAGCATATAGATAGTTAATTGATAGTTATGGTGTTCGGGCGACATTGTTGAGTTTTCTATTTTTTGTCTCATTTTTACTTTGGTCACACCCCTTAGTAAACGTAAATTTAAATTGCCACATTCAGGATAAGGTTAAATAAATATATATATTTAAATTTATCCTTGTACTGGCTTTATATACAGTTCGGTGTAAATCCTTCTTTCTACAAGAAAGAGCGCATTTTGCCTCCTTTCACTCATCTGATCTGTTTCAACCCAACAATAAGGCATTGAAAGTTAAATATTACTGGGATACTGTTATTTATATATTGTAGAAAGGAAGCAAAAACTCGTCTGTGGAAAGGCGGTAATTGCGGCGTTATATGTTTCGAGCAACTGGCAGCAAGCCTAAATGTTCTACGAAAGGTATGAAGTCACGATCTGTAAAAAGTAAAGGAATGTTCTTTTCTATACAATAAGTGGCAATAATTACATCAGCTGTCTTTCTAATGGTTATTCCTTTTTTTCTTAACGCTCTATAATTATCAGCCGTTTTAATGGCAAGTTCTAAGTTTAACATTTCAAATTTTTGTAAAGGTTCTAATAGATCCTTTACTGTTTTATATTGTTTATCGCTACGAAACCCTTGTAAAATTTCAATTAAAATTAAGTCACCAATAGCAACAGTTTCGTGCTCTAGTGCTCTATCTAGTAAGTCTGTTTCAAGGCTTTCTTTACCATTAAAGTAATCAATCCAAACACTTGTATCAACTAATATCATTTAGCTAATCTCATATCATCAAGATCACCTTCCCAGTGTAGCTTTCCTCTGAAGTTTCTAATATTACTTTGCTTATGCAGCTTAACTAGCATTTTCAAACCTTCTTCTACTACTTCTTTCTTAGTTGTACAGCCAGTAACCATTAATGCTTCACTCATTAATTTGTCATCTATTACAATGTTAGTACGCATAAATCACCTTTGTGTATAAAATTAATTTATATACACATTATGGTGCAAATAGAGAAATATAACAAGTTGCTTAAATGGAAAATAAAGCTTGGCTTTTGTCGCTGCGCTCTAAATTTTAGCCAAGCTAATTATTTGCCCCTTAGTTGGGCGTGAAATGTAAAAGGAAAGCAAGGTGTATCCACATG
>Ga0105359_10001941_pt1 | contig 17312 bp, 8 predicted proteins | sample GOMGulsemesocosm_6_FD_83659 | JGI IMG/M metagenome (GOLD analysis project Ga0105359, IMG submission 83659) | Methane-oxidizing microbial communities from mesocosms in the Gulf of Mexico - GOM8C Gulf of Mexico | ecosystem: Environmental > Aquatic > Marine > Cold seeps | place: Gulf of Mexico...
AGCTGTAGATGAAGCTGTAGATGAAGCTGTAGATGAAGCTGTAGATGAAGCTGTGTCTGGGTTTATGGAAGATATTTGTATTGAGAATGTCACTGGCTGGTCTGTTACCAGTGTGCTTGAAAATAAAATATTTCAGTTGTCCTGTGGAGGTGAGATATATGAAGTTGAGGCTATTTATTTTGAAAGACCGGATGTTAAAGATGCACTAAACGTTTCAGATGAATATGCTGGTTTTAAAATTAATTTACCGGATAAACTAAAAGAATTTATTGTACAAACACCGAGCCTATTATCTGATGTTGGTGTTGTCGTAAATGGGACTCAATTAATGTGCGCTGATAATGTTCTTATTCAGTCAGAAGAAAGTATTGAAAAGTTACATTCATATCAAGAGGGGTTAGCTAATTCACTTAATGATGAGTTATTCGAGACAGTCGTTCACGAAGGTAATAGTGTGGAGATTGCGTTAGCAATAATCAATGACTTTAAAGTCGCTATTTTTTGCAAAACAGACGTTGAATTTAATGCTAATGATTTAAGATGTTTTATTAATGATAATTATGTTGAAGGGAATTTATTAAGAGTAGAGGATGAACTATTACAAGACGAAAACATCACTCGTTATGAATTCGAAATCCCTGGCTACGTTTGGCGGAATAATCAACAAAAAGGACTATCAATACAATTTTATTTTTCTGAAAAATGCTTATTAAATAACAAAATAGTTGTCACAGAGAAGGATTTATCTTATTGGCTGTTGAGTTGTTATCAAACCCAAGAGGTAAGTAACCTCCATACCTCATTACTTTCCCTAGAACACATTCATTTTAAAGGTGATATATTAAATATTATTGAACCAATTCAATATGAATATTTTCTTCAATTAACAAAGAAGTATAACTTAGAGGGTTATATTGAGGAGAAGGCAGAAGGAGCCCAAGAGAAATCTATTGATAACACTAATGAGCTTATTATTTGGCAGGCGCTAAAAGACTTTAACAGCATATTTACGGAAGAAAAAGCAGAACAAAATCTTGTTAAAATAATGAAAGATTATTCTTTAGACTCAGCCCAAAGGGTTGCATTTGTTAAATCCTTAATCCCTTTGTTCTGCCGATTAAATCGTTTTAATTGTGTACATATGTACATTGAACACGAAACAATTGAAGAGTTAAAGCAAAGTAATAATAAATGGGAATTATCACTCGTCTTGCCATTTATGTTAAACAAAGATGAAATTAAAAATATTCCAGACTTATTACATAAAATTTCAGTCACAGATGGTTGGCTGAATGTTGAATGTATTGATTATATTATATCTATAATAGTGAAAGACCATAACCTAGGCAATATAAATGAAGTTGAAAATATTGTTTATGCATTTTTAGACTTGTTGGATAACCTCTCTGTAGATTATTGGTCAAGATTGCATGACAACCATTTAATTAATGCACTCGTGAACTGTTTACCTCAAGTAGAACGTTTTAATTCTTGGTTAAGAAAAGACATCATTAACAAGGCTATCCAACATTATGCTCTGGCTAATGAATTTTGGGCTCAATTGGAATGTAAACAACTAGATAGTAATAGCAAAGAAATTTTAAATAGCGTAGATAAGCGTGTTAGATTTATAAAGAAGTCGCTTGCGCAAAGTGGTTTGACACAAAATGACATGTCGAGGTTAAACACTTCTTTAGACTTTCTGATCGATTTTAAAAATAGTGAGGCATTATCAGCTAAAAAAGAATGGTTAATATACTGTTTAACACACGAAATAAAAGGGGAAAGTAATTTTATTTTATCCGACGAGTTATTGTCTTTTACAAATAAAGGTGATAATGAAAAACTTAGATTTGCTGCCTCACCACTTGCAACAAACATTGAATCTGTGGAAAATGGACTCTTAGATTTGAGAACGGCAGTGAACGCTGCTTTTCCTGTGAGGGAACAGTCACCTAGGTATGAACTACAAAAAAAAGGCATGAAAGAATTACTTGCTTTTGATAAAACAGAAAATAAAGCTGATTCCTTAAATACATTAACTGGAGTAGTAAACGAACTTGATGATTGGAGTACTGCATTTTTAGGACTTGATCTGATAACTAAGTCATTAAGATCTTTTGATAGAGCATGCATAAAGAAAGTCAGTGAGCGTGTAAAGAAGTTACTAAGACATGCATTGTCTAATACTAATAAGCTAGACAATCCGCCATTAGCTGCCATAAATTGTTTATTCAATATCTCAACTGCGATTGAACTAAACTGTTTCAATATTAAAAGCGAATTAGAAAAGCTATATAGTTATTGCTATAGCAATCTTATTGAACATTTTGGTGATGAGAAAGGAATACAGCAATTATTAAATCAATTCAAGAAACAGAATCATGACCTTTTAAACGACACTTTAGTTGTAGTTTACTCTTGTCATAAATATTTAGATACTAGAATACCAGCCATAAGAGATACGTGGTTAAAGGATCTCACTGCGAATAATATCCCGTATTTAATTTTAGTGGGCGACGGCGACGATACGATTAACGGTGATGTACTATCTTTAAATGTATCAGACACTTACGAGGAACTACCAGCGAAAACCTTAAAGCTTTTTGAATGGGTTTACAATAACACCGCTTACCAACATGTGTTAAAAATTGATGATGATTGCTATTTAAGCGTAGATGAATACTTTAATAGTATGAGCTATAGAAAGTGGCATTATTATGGACGTAAAATAGAACGAAATATTGGTAGCATGGACAGGAAATGGCATCAAAATAAGTCACAAAACACTTTGGCTATACATGCAATTGATAAATCTCCAGAGCCTTCGATTTATGCCGATGGTGGTGGGGCGTATTGTTTATCAAGATTTGCGATGCAAAGTTTACTAACTGTTGCTGAAAGTAGAGAAGGTAAAGAGTTAACAAACTCATCTTACATGGAAGATAAATTGGTAGGTGACTTGCTTACAATTGCCGGTATTTACGTTAGTGATGAAGATTATTATACTTTAATACGTCGACGTTTATTTGGAGAGGCTACTCCTATATCCATTTATGATAATACTTTTTATGCGAATAAAAATACACCAACAAAGTTGATGCACTTAGATCTAGCAAAAGATCAATACTTAGCTAAAAAATATAGTGAGTCTAATTTATTGTATCCACAAAAAATATGGCCAAGTTACGCTGAACCTAAAATTGGATTTGATGCCAATCAGTTAGAGATTTTATCTTGTAATGTAGAATTAGCTAAAAAGAATGAAGGCATATATGTTATTGCTGTTATGTATAATGAAATGATCATACTCCCTCATTTTTTAGAATATTACCGAAGTTTAGGCGTGACATGTTTCATTATTACTGATAATGCTTCAACTGACGGTACTAGGGAGTTTTTGCTACAGCAAGAAGATATTATTGTTTATAGCGCTGACACGCAATATAAAGCTTCTCACTTTGGCGTTGCTTGGCAACAGGCGATGTTAGCCAATCACTGTTTGGGGAAATGGGCATTAGTAGTTGATGCCGATGAGTTTATACTGTATCCAGAATCAGAATCTCGTTCGATACATAGTTACGCTAAAGAGCTTGAGCTTTGCGGTTATGACGCTGCATGTATATATATGATTGATACATATCCTTATGGTGACTTGAACGATGCTGATTTAAGTAAGTCATCACCGTTTGAAGTGGCAAATTATTTTGACTCTAATCCTGTTAACCCTTTCTATTTAGGTCGTGGCTATTTTTCAAATGCAACGGGATATACAAGTAGTTTAAGGCATCGCTTGGCACCTGACTCATCGCCTGAGTATTACACATCACAAAAGTATTCATTATTTAAGTATATGCCATGGGTTAAACTTTCGGAAGGATTGCATTATGTAGCTAACATAACACCAAGTCCTACCCCTATTGTTTTTGCTCATTTTAAATACCATGCGGCTTTTAAAAGCAAAGTTGAGGCAGAGGTAATACGTAAGCAACATTACGGTGATGCTAAGGAATATATAAAATATCAAGAATTGTTATCTGAACTAGATGGTTATTTTGGTGATGATAATATATCGATATCGTTTAGTAATAGCAGTGAATTACTAAAAAGGATATAGAAACACTATCTTTGTTATTGGAAGGATACTTATTGATTATAAAAGTTTTTAATAACTGTATTTACTAGTTTTTAATCAATACGATAATAACAAATTGCATTAACAATGGAGACATAATAAATGATACACCCTTTTGACTGCCATCAAAGCCCTTTTATTATTTGGACTTGGAGGCGAGCAGGTGGCACAAACTTAGCACAAGCATTATTTGATTTTTCAAAATTTGATAGTTTAGAGCATGAACCTTTTAATATTGATCGTACTTTAGGTTTTATTCAGAACAACTATAAAAATGATAGAGATTTAGATAAAGTTAGATGCGCGATTAAGGATCTCTTAGTACGAAAACCACTAATTAAGCATTGTCTTGAAATTATTCCAACTGAAATTAATCAAATATTAATGGAAGAAAGTATAAATGCAGGATACAAACACTTGTTTTTATATCGAGATGAGGCAGTTAATCGTTTACTAAGCTTGAATTATGCACAATGCACTGATATTTGGGGAAAGGAACATAAAAAAAGCAAAAAAGTTAATAAGGATGTTTTTACTCGAACTATTAATGTTAGTAAGCTAATAAACCATGAGAAACATTCACGTGGTTCGTTAACGAGTATTTTTAATCAATTGTTGACAAGGAATCAGACCCCATTATCCATTAGTTTTGAACGGTTGTATCAAAGTAATGATATTCTATCGAGAAAGCTGGTTTTAGAGGTGTTTAAGCAATTGGAAATTGATGAGGTGTTCATAACGGACAAGGTAATCAATAAAATAATTAAAAAAGGGGCGCAAGGAACCAACCAAGACTATTTGAAATTCCCTAAATCAGAAGAATTGATTTTAGAAGCTAATAAACTCCCAAAATTTATTCTTTGTAAAGAAACTATCGAATTAGTTGCTGAGGTGACCACCGAGTTTAATCATGTTGAAATCTGGGAACCAACGATTGGGGTCGCAGAAAATACTATTAGTATTTCAGGTGTTTTTTTAACAAATGCAAAAGGCCGTTTATCTTTGTCTTCTTCTCGTGGCAAGAGTGCATCTATTAACCATAACATTGTCTCTCCCAGAATAGGCACTCTTTACCCTAATGATAATTTATCGGGTAGGTGTAGTTTTTCAAGCGATTTCATTTCTTATAAAAAAGGTGATACTTTACTCGTCAATTTTGAGTCAGATAATGGGGATATGATTTTAGTTGCTGAACTTAAGGAGCGAATTAAGTACGACGGTGATTTCTATAGCGCCCAGAAAATGGGCAGTAAAATTTCAGCTCATCATTATTTATCTCATCTTTTTGGTTTATTTAAACCTAAATCACTTGTTGATTTTGGATGTGGTGTCGGTACTTGGATCAAAGAAGCTAACGAAATTGGTATCGAAACGGTGTTAGGTTTGGATGGTAATTGGGTACAGTCTGTTGATAATTTTTTGGGTGACAATATCTTGTTCAAAGAAGTAGATCTTAATACTCCGCAAATATTACCACAACAATTCGATATGGTAATGAGCCTCGAAGTAGCTGAGCATTTAAACCCCGAAAACTCACAACAATTTATAAAGTCATTATGTAAAGCCGGTGATGTAATTATGTTTGGTGCCGCTTATATTGGGCAACCAGGTCGAGACCATAGAAATTGTCAGAAGCATTCTTATTGGGCTGACTTATTCGATAAAGAGGGCTATAAGCCGTTTGATTTATTTAGGAGTAAATTTTGGGGAAGCGATATTGTTGAACCTTGGTATCAACAAAATACTTTCTTATATATAAAAGAAAATACTCCTGCATTTTCAGTTTTTACCAACCAAGGTTTTATGCCAATGAGTAATCTGTCCTTTATGGATGTAATTCATCCTTGGCTGTATCACCGATATTATAAATAAAGATATTCATGTTTAAAATTACTACAAATAAACCAAAAATATTCTTGCATATAGGCATGAATAAAACTGGTAGTACAGCAATTCAAGCGTGGTTAAATACTAACAAAGACCACCTGTTACGAACTGATGGGATTTATTATCCACTGGAAGGTTTGCAAGGCGGCGCACACTATGGCTTAAGTGATGAACTCGGCTTCAAACTAGGTGGATTTTCAATTAATGATAAGAGACTAAACGATTTACAAAAAAAATTCTTAGCAAGCATTAAAGAAAATAAATGTGATAAAGTTATTTTTAGTTCTGAAAATTTTGTTTTGGACAAAGATCTACATTCAATTAAGCAGTTTTTTAAAGGGTTCGATTGTAAGGTAGTTGTTTATTTGAGACGTCATGATTGTTGGTGGGAGTCTTTATATAATCAATCACTTAAAATGGTCCGAGCTCCAAAGTATCCTAAAGGAATAGAAGCATTTATTACACACCAAAAAAGAGTTTCTAATATAGGCAACTTTAAAGCGCTGTTGGAACGCTGGGCGCAAGCATTCGGTAAAGAAAATTTGATTGTGAGGCCTTATGAAACAAGGTCACTTAAAAATGGAATCGTTGCTGATTTCTTACAAGTCATCGATTATGTCAATCATGACTCCATTAAAAGTAGTAAAAAAATAAATGCTTCCTTAAGTAAACATGCTAATGCAGTATTAGAAGTTGCACAACGTTCAGGGCTCGATGATATAGAGGTGAATAAAGTATTATTATTCCTAAGAGAAAATGACATCAAAGAGAATAACTTTAGTTTGTTGCCTTCCAAACGTCGTCGAGCCATGGTTAATTATAATTACCCACAATATCAATATATTGCAGAACATTATCTAAAAGGTAGTGATAATGTGTTGTTTTCTGAAAAGTGGCCAGAGCTCGATGAAGAGTGGGAAGTATTTACGCCACTCGAACCTGAAGAGATTTTAGTTCTTATTCTTAAGGCCATAAACAAATGAGTATTTTAGGGCTGTTGGCTATTATGAAATATAAGTCCAGAATGTTGCTTTATAAAGCTTTAAACTATATAGGAATTAACAAAAAAACAACCCAAATCCCTGATGTTAAAAGCGCTATTAGCATTTGCTATCGGACTTCCGATACAAGTATTGAAGGGCATATTGATAATTTTACTCGTTGGTCATTAGATGGTTGGATCGTAAAAAAAGGACAAATAATCAAGGGGATAAAGGTCTACCTCGATGGGGAGGAGATTGTTTTTCATTATTTGCCCACAAACCGAAAAGATGTTAAAGATGTCTTCGGTTATGGTTTTTTCTCTGGTTTCAGTTTATATTTTTTGAATCCGCTTAATTTTACTGGTGATAAACAAACACTTTCAATCGTAGAGCTTGATAGTGAAACTGAATTACTTTCGACTACTTTTATATCAAATCTAAACCTTTCTACGCGTAGACGAAATGGTAATGTGTCAGAAGTAATTGATGTTGTTGTACCGGTATATCTTGGCGTTAAAGAAACGATGAACTGCCTAAACGCTATTGTAAAAGCTAAAACAGATTTGAAATATAGATTATTGATAATTAATGATTGTTCTCCTGACGATAAAATCTATAAACATTTGAAATGCTTCGTTTCAGAATATGAGCATGTTGTTTTGTATGAAAACTCTGTGAATTTAGGATTTGTTAAAACTGTCAATAAAGGAATGAAATTATCTACAACAAATGACGTTATCTTATTAAACGCCGACACAGAAGTGTCTGATTTTTGGTTAGATAAAATGCATCGTGTTATGAGTCTTTCTCCTGATGTTGCCACGGTAACCCCATTCTCGAATCAAGCTACTATTTTTAGTTTCCCCGTGATGAACCCCAAAAGTGATTCGCCTCAAATATCTTCCATAGAATGCGTTAATAAACTCTTAGAGAAACATAATTCAGAGTGTAGCTTTGAGGTGCCAACAGCTCATGGTTTTTGTATGCTCATTCGACGCTCTACTCTTCAAGATATAGGTTTTTTTGATGAAGATAAATGGGGTAAGGGGTACTGTGAAGAAAATGATTTTAGCATTCGTGCCCAGTTAAATGGATGGAGAAATGTAATCGCCTGCGATACCTATGTGAAGCATGTTGGCAGTGTCTCATTTCAAGAAGAAAGCGTTCCAAGAATAAACAAAAATCTAGCTTTGTTGAATGCACTTTATCCTTTATATTTAGAGCAAGTTGCTGACTTTTTATTGGAAGATCCATTAAGTGTTTATCGCCTTCCTGTATTAGAGGAGCTATTGATTAGCAAAACAAGATCAAAAAGACACATTTTTTTGCATGTTATACATTCACTGGGTGGAGGAACAGAACATGCGATGCGTACATTGATCAATAAAACAAAGGGTATTGATGTGTGCTCTATTGTGCTAAGAAGTATGAACAGGGGAAGAATATGGCGGATTGAATGCGAAGACCAAGTTGTTATTATTGATTTTGTTGTTACACAAGGTATAGATAAAGTCCTTTCGTTATTAAAGAAGATCTCAATATCTCACATCCACTATCATCAAGTTTTAGAATTTAATTTGAATGTCAGATCTCTGCCCGAGATTTTGTCTTGTGAATACGATATTTCTTTACACGATTATTACTTGCTTTGTCCTAGAGTTAATTTATTAAATGCATCTGGAGAGCTTTGTGATGGACCAGAGGTTTCAAAGTGTAATTTATGTATTAAAAACTCTGGTTCATATACCAATGAGAATTTAAATAGTGAAAATAATATAAAAACTTTCTTTGATAATAATCATCATTTTTTAAAAGCTGCACGCTTAAATATTGCTCCAACAGTGGGGGTAAAGACATTATTTTCATCATTTATTGCATCCACCAATATTGTCGTTAAAGCTCACCCTGAAAAACTTGTTAAGCGAAATTTTATTACAACATCGAATACATCAATTGTAAATATTGCCATTCTCGGTGCTTTAGGTGAACACAAAGGAAGTAAGTTATTAAAAGAACTTATTTTATTTGCAGACAAATACAAATTACCGCTTTGTTTTGTCGTCGTTGGTTATGGTAATGAAGAGCTAAATGAATTGAAAAGTGAAAGACTCATTTTTTCTGGTGAGTACAAACTTGAAGAACTTCCTGATTTGATAAAAAGATTCGAATGTGAACGTGCATTATTTATCAGCCCATGGCCTGAAACATATAGCTATACATTATCTGAAGCATTGCAGCTTGGCCTTTATCCTTTTGCACTTAACCTCGGAGCGTTTAAAGACCGTTTGAGTGAATATGGGATTGGAACTTTGATTTCGGTTACGGCGAATGAAAAAGAAATCTGTAGATTGCTCCAATTAGCACCTTCGAATGTAGATAAATACAGTTTAGGTATAGAGTATAAGTCGATAATTGATGATTATTATAATATTAACCTCAACTAATATACGATTATGTTCTTAAAATAAAATAAAATAAAATAAAATAGAATAGAATAAAGAGAATAGAGAATAATAATTTAAGTATCAATAATAAATAGTTATTTGCTAGCGTTAATTTAAATGAGTCCTGTACTTAGTACTAACTTAAGCAACTAATTTTTACTTTAACAGACACGAGATGAAGAATTAAAATGAACCATAAAATAACAAAGGCCGTTATTCCTGTTGCAGGCCTTGGCACACGTATGTTGCCAGCAACAAAAGCTATTCCTAAAGAGATGTTACCGATAGTTGATAAACCTTTAATTCAATATATTGTGAATGAATGTGTTGCTGCTGGCCTTACTGAAATAGTGTTGGTTACACACTCATCTAAAAATGCGATTGAAAATCATTTTGATAAATCTTTTGAGCTTGAAACCACATTAGAAAATCGTGTGAAACGACAGTTGCTTGAGGAAGTAAAGGCTATTTGCCCTAAAGGCGTGACTATTATGCATGTGCGTCAAGGTGAAGCTAAAGGCCTTGGTCATGCGGTGTTTAAAGCTAAGTCTGTTATTGGTAATTCACCGTTTGTGGTGGTGTTACCTGATGTTATTTTAGATGATGCACGAAGTGATTTGAGCACAGAAAATTTAGCTGCCATGTTAGCGCGTTATGATGAAGTTGGTCATAGTCAAATTATGGTTGAACCTGTGCCAATGGACATGGTGAGTAATTATGGGGTGGTTGATTGTAAAGGCCATCAATTAGACGCAGGAGAGTCAAAAGCCATGACTGCGGTTGTTGAGAAACCTGACGCTGATAAAGCGCCTTCTAATTTAGCGGTTGTTGGACGATATGTATTGTCAGAAAAAATTTGGGACTTGCTTGAATTTACGCCCCCGGGTGCAGGGGACGAAATTCAATTAACTGATGCTATTGCTACGTTAATGAAGCTTGAAACTGTAGAGGCATTTCATATGACAGGTAAGTCACATGACTGTGGTTCTAAGTTAGGTTATATGAAAGCTAATGTTGAATATGGTTTACGTCATAATGAACTTGGTGAAGAGTTTAAAGCCTATCTGCAAACTTTGGCCCTAATTTAGCCCTAAGTTAGCCTTTTAGTAAGTAATGACGCTAGTATGAAATGGCGTATTTTCATTTATTGACCTAGTATTAATTTCTAGATTCGCATAATTAGTGCAGTCAATAATGTTTAACAGGGATTGTTATGAAAATACTTCACCATGGCGCCGTTGTTGGCGTGACAGGATCATGTCACCAACTTATCATCGATACTAATAATAGTGTGTTAGTTGATTGTGGGCTCTTTCAAGGGGCCGACATCTTTGATCATGAAAATGATGAACATTTGTCTATAAGCTTTGATATCAGTACAGTTAAGGCATTGTTGGTCACGCATTGTCATATTGATCATGTTGGCCGTATTCCTTATTTGTTAGCAGCTGGGTTTGATGGACCCATTATTGCCACTGAAGCTACCGCCCGTTTATTACCCCTTGTTATTGAAGATGCACTAAAAGTTGGTGTTACGCGTAACCACACTATTATTGCTGCTTGTTTGAAACGGCTCAATAATCAAATGATTGCTGTGCCCTATAAACAATGGTTTCCACTTAGTTTAACTAATGGCGCTGTGACTAACGTTAAGTTTCAGCCCGCGGGGCACATTTTAGGATCGGCCTACATTGAGATTGATGCCTGCAGTGGGGAGGCTAAAAACAAAGCGCAGCGTATTGTTTTTTCTGGTGATTTGGGTGCTACGTATTCTCCTATTTTAGCCGCTCCTAAAAGCCCGTATAAAGCCGATATATTAGTCATTGAAAGCACTTATGGTGATAAAAATCATGTGGGGCGAAAAGCCCGTGCTAGAAAATTAGAGACGATTTTATCAAAAGCGGTTAGTGATAATGGTGTGGTTATTATTCCAGCCTTTAGCATTGGTAGAACCCAAGAGCTGTTGTATGAATTAGAACAAATTGTTGCACGGTCAAAAGACGATAAGCTCAATAATATTGAAGTGATTGTTGATTCGCCTATGGCGGCGAAGTTTACTGAGCACTATCAAGCGTTTGTGGATTTATGGGATAAAGAGGCTAAGTGCCGTATTAAGCAGGGGCGACATCCGTTAAATTTTGATAGCTTATATACGGTTGGTAGTCATCAAGAACATTTAGCGACGATAGAGTATTTAAGTAAACGTAACAAACCCGCTATTGTCATTGCCGCTAGTGGTATGTGTACTGGTGGGCGAGTGATTAATTACTTAAAGCAATTTTTGAGTGAGCCAACAGCGGATGTGTTATTTGTTGGTTATCAAGCTAAAGGAACGACAGGGCGAGATATTCAGCAATATGGTAACAAGGACGCTGGTTACACATTTATTGATGGTGTAAAAATACCTATAAAGTGTGGAGTACATACTATTTCAGGCTATTCAGCCCATGCTGACCAGCATGATTTGGTCAATTTTGTTAAACGAATTTATAAGAAACCAGCTAAGGTGATTATTGTGCATGGTGATGAAGACGCTAAACAAGCATTGCAAAGCGAGTTATTGGTGTTTGTTGAACAGGTAGTTATTGGTGTGTAATATGGCTCTATTAGTTATTTACATCGACTGATTAAAGCTTAATTAGGGTTGCTTTTATTTACAGCTTGTTTTTGTTGTTTATGATAAAATTTTTTCAAATAATGAAAAGAGTTTTAACCCGTTGAAAAATTTGTTACATCGACTTATTTATACCATTCCTTTGCGTTGGCGCCTTTGGTTTTCGTCTATTTCAATCGTTAAGTTCTGTTATGACGCTATGATGGGTGGGTTCTCTCCTAACATTAGTTATAAACAGTTATTAAGCAAGCAAACAAAATTCTTAGGTGCCAATGAAAGTGGGACTGAGTATAATGGTAAGTCATTCAAGGCTAATCAACTTATTACAGTTGTTATTGAGCTGTCGCCAGGTTTTGAAAAGCGGTTAGCCCCGTGTATTAATAGTTTGTTATTACTTGATAATGAAATAGACAGCCTATGTTTCTTGCATGACAGCGCAGGCGATGAAAATAATAAACAGCAATTAATCAATAACGTGTTAACCCCGTTGTTAATAGACTCTTCATTTAGCTATACACTCGAGACAAAAGCACATTTTATAAATAACAGGCTTGATGACTCCGTCAATGTAATAAGCGGCGTTGTTATTTGGTGCCAAGCACCGGTACTTTTTTACGCGCACTCTTTTATGGTGTTATTACGCAGCTATAACGCTCAGGAAAATGACTCTATTGATAATATTTCTGTTAGGGATGCTGCTGTCGATAGCTACCCTGCTGCCATTTATTGTGACCATGACACCTTAAGCAATGGAAAGCGTATATCTCCCGCCCTTAAACCCGCCCTTAATATCGATTGGCTACTGTGTAGCAACTATATGGGAAAGGTGATTCTTTTTGATAAGGCGCAGCTAACTAATCACGTTAAGCGCTTATCTTTGTCGGTAAGTGACAACCATGTTGATTTACTACATTCGGTATTAAAAGAAATTGCGAGTGACTCAACATGTCTCATTAAACATCTTCCCTTTGTGCTCTATAGTGACCAGCATATTGACCAAGAGACGCTTGAGGCTAATGCTACTCACCCCGTTGTGAGCCGATTAAACTGGCCTTTACCTGAAAAAAGGCCATTAGTTTCAATTATTATTCCTACGCGTAATGGTCAGCAACTTGTGCAGCAATGCATAGACTCCCTTTATCTGTTAACCGACTACGATAATTTTGAAGTGTTATTGGTTGATAACGGTAGCGATGATGCTCAATCAATTGAGTACTTTAAGCAGTTAGCGGCTGCTAATAAAGTGAATCTTTTGCATTACGACGCTCCCTTTAATTATTCAGCCATTAACAACTTTGCAGTAGGTCATGCCAAAGGCGATATATTGTTGTTTATGAATAATGACATTGAGTTGTTGCATGATTACTGGCTAACAGAAATGGTTATGCAGGTGCTGCGAGATGATATTGGCTGTGTAGGTGCAAAACTTTTGTTTCCGGATATGACGATTCAGCATGCGGGGGTTATTGTCGGATTGTGGGGGTGTGCTGGTCATGGTCATAAGCATTTTAAACGGGCCGATAAGGGGTATATGAATCGGCTGAATGTTGTTCAAAATTATAGCGCTGTTACGGCGGCATGTATGGCGGTTAGGAAAACGGTATTTAATGAAGTAAAGGGTTTTAATGAAAAAGACCTCAGTGTGTCTTTTAACGATGTTGATTTTTGTTTGAAAGTTCAAACCGAAGGTTATCGAAATTTATGGACGCCGTATGCCGAAATGATCCACCATGAATCGATTAGTCGAGGACCTGAAAATACACCAGAAAAGAAAGTAAGAGAAGCTAATGAAATAGCGTATATGCGTAAGACATGGCATTTAGATAGTCAAGTTGACCCAGCGTATAACCCTTGGTTAACTCACCAAAAGGAAGATTTTTCTTTCGCCGCAGAGAAAAGATAATACGTATGTTAAAAAATACATTAAAGAAACTGATTAATATTAAGCAAACTGCTGATCAAAAAACTAATAAAAAACTCCCGAAGTTAAAGCCAGTAAAAAATTTACCGCATTCCTTTATATTTGTTCATATACCTAAAACGGCTGGAACGAGCTTTCGGAAGTCGGCGGAAGAGCTATACCCAACGTGGGGTGATTATGGAAAAAAAAGCTTACATACGTCAGAGTTGATTCAAGAGCATTGTTATCAGCAACCTGACATGTATAGCCTTAAACGTGCTTTTGATAATGATAGTCAGATTTTGTCAGGTCATTTTTTGAGCCAAAAATATCTCGATTTTGTTGATACTCGGCGCATCTTAAGTTTTGTTCGAGATACGCATGAGCAAGTAGTGTCTCATTATAATCATTGTGTCACTCATTTGGATTATGAAGGGGACTTTGACGATTTTATTAAGCTGCCTAGATATTGTAATGTTCAAAGTCGCTATTTAAGTGCTTTGCCCGTGTCATTGCTTGGTTTTGTTGGTCTGACAGAAAAGTATGATGAGTCACTTGCTTTTATTAATCAAAAATTTGGTCTTGGGATTACCTTTAAACAAGATAATGTCGGGTTAGAAAAAACACAGGTCAAAGAGACATTAACCCCTGACCAATGTGAGATTATTGCTAAAAACAATTCACTGGATATCACCTTGTTTAATCAGGTAAAGGCATTGTTTGAACAGCGTGTAACCTACCAAAATAATAACTTAGTGTGGGTACATTGTTGTGGGCATATTAATCCAAACAATATTTTAGTAGGATGTGCTTATTATGAGCAAGGTGAAGAAGCCGTTGAGCTTGAACTGTTTATTAATCATCAATCAGTTAAGCAGTTTTATGCGGATCAATTTACCGGATTATACCCTAAGGCGAAATTCCCGAGGGCGAGGTACGTTGGGTTTCATGTCAATTTAAATAATTTTGAACATGTGATGCAAGTGCAGTTGAAAGTGCGTGAAACCGGGCAAATAATTTTTGAGAAAAATTTGTAGTAACAGTTTTGATAAAAGCGATTAATGATTTTAAGCCATTAACATAAATAATACATGATAAACACAGCGTTTAAGTTGATCGTTGATGAAGCGGCAACTGTTTGACAAGGAAAAATAACAATGAAAAAAAGTTTACTCTATTTTGTAATCACTAATGTGTGTTTGCTAACCGTGACCGTTAATGCCACTGAGCCTGAAAAAAGTAATGGGGTTGTGAGTACATCATCTATGCAAGGTTTTACTGGCGTGTTTAATACACCCAATACCAGTGTTGTTAAATATGGTGATTTTAATTTAAGTTACAGTGATAATTTTTATGATCAGGGCAATTTAAAAAACACAAAAAACGGTTTTGAAAGTGCGACGGACTTAAAATTTGGCCTTGGCATATTGCCCGGTCTTGAAGTGGTGGGACGTTTAGGTACGCAAACATGGCACTGTAATCATTTTTTTGATAAAAACTGTGGCTTTCGTGATCTTTCAGGTTCGTTTAAGTATCAAATTCCTTTTATTCCTAAAGACTGGTTTGAATTAGCCATTGGCGGGCAAGATGTTGGAGGCTCGGTAGTTAAGTCTGAAGCCTATTATGGTGTTGCCTCTAAAACTCTTAACTTTAATGAATTTGGAAGTGTGCGAATTAATGTTGGTTATTCAAAGTCGGACAATGCACTTAATTTTATGAATGGCGCATTTGGCTCTGTTGAATATCAGCCGATGGAGTTACTGCAAGTTGCGGCAGAATATGATGCTAATGCCGTGAATGTGGGGGTTAAATTCTTTGCTCCTAAAAAGTGGTTGCCCACCGGATGGCGAGTTTCGGCTGGTGCTCAGTTATATTCCAGCGAAAAAGAACATAACGAAAAAGACAAGTGGTTTAGTTTAGACCTTAATGTGCCATTAGGCAGCGCTAAACCCCGACTGAGCTCACAAGCGATTGCTAACCGGGCTATAAAATTAGCCACAGTGAAAAGTAATGCTAGTACTAAGCGTATTCATAAAGAGAAAGCACAAGTTAGTGCTGTTTACGTATCGCAAAAAACTGTTACAAACTCTATTTCAAGCAAGCATGCCAACAAAAGCAAGGTAAATATTTCTGACATTGAAAGTTTTGCAAGTTATGCCACAGACTACGGATTTGAGTCTGTAAGCATTGGGCTCAATGAATTAGGCGATGGCTTAATTGTTGAATTTGAGAACAATTTGTATAACCGCAATGAAGATGATGCTATTAGCGTGATGACGCGTTTAATCAGCCAGCGGTTACCTGTTAACACACAATTGAGCCTGTTAAATTATGGCTTAGTGGTTAAAACGGTCACACTTGAATTTGGTGATAAGACCGTGATTGATGTTAAGGCTGATAATACGCAAGAATCGGCCAATGTTATATTGAGCTGGATACCTGGTAACAGCAATAAATGGTTAGTTAATAACGCGTCTAGTGCATATTTTACCCCTAGACTGACTTTGGCCCCTGCGACGTCTACCTTGGTAGGTACAGAATATGGCACCTTTGATTTTCAAGTGGTGGCCAGTGTTAATACACAAATGTCACTATGGCCTGGTGCTGTAGTAGATGTACGTTACATGAGTGAGACCTTGTTACATTCTGATGATTTTGGCGATAATGAGTTTATTCAGAACCGCTTTAGCATCATTAAAGGCATTGACCGACGTTTAATACATCAAGCTTTTGCTTTGCCATTTAATATTCATACGCAATTTTCGTATGGACGAGTCTATGGTAACGCTGACGGTTTGTTAAATGAAACACGTTTTGTGACTGATAACGGAAATCACCGGGTTAGTTTGTTGATAGGTGATTTTGACGATAAGAAAATTGGCCGAAGAGCTCAAGTTAATCATCAGCCTAAACTGGTTAAATACCGTTTTAGATACCAACCCCTTAATTGGGACATGGAAGTAACCGCTGGTGAATATTGGAAAGGCGATAAAGGCTTTACGCTCAAATCAGCGCATTGGTTTGGTGATACACAAATTAATATGCAATATAGACGGACTAAATTCGATGAAATTGATGGCGGCGAAGAAGAAGATTTCTTGTCAATAGGTTTTTCAATTCCACTAAACTTTGGAAAATCAATGCGTTCAAACCGTGGTTTCCAAGTTAAAGGGATTGAGCAGTGGAACTATAATGTCGAAACTTCATTAACAGATAAAAATACGGGCAACTCTATTAAATCTGGATTTGGGATAGAGCCAGCACTTTATCACAATTTAAATCAAGCCTACTTTAACCGTGATCGTTTTTAGCATAAAAGTGTATTTATAGAATAACTAAGTATTAAAAG